>WNGL01000519.1_pt1 | contig 69673 bp, 65 predicted proteins | sample 5400591 | NCBI WGS metagenome assembly WNGL01 (sample SAMN13153377, study PRJNA577476) | soil metagenome | isolation source: 80 cm soil or saprolite under Garry oak tree replicate 1 | place: USA:California | collected 2016-06-15 | reverse complement strand
TACCTTTTTCTACCGGCATTTGCCCGATGTTATAAGAAACGGCTATCTCTATGTTGCTATGCCGCCGCTGTTTAAAGTGCAAAAAGGCAAAGACCTCCGCTATGCATTCAGAGAAGAAGAAAAAGATGCCTTTGTAAAAGAAATGAAGACAAGTACTGCCAATGTTACCGTTCAGCGCTATAAGGGACTTGGTGAAATGAATGCTGATCAATTGTGGGAAACCACAATGAATCCTGTGAATCGCATCCTCAAGCAAATCAAAATAGATGATGCAGAAGAAGCAGATGCCGTCTTTACCATGCTCATGGGAGACGAAGTACCACCAAGAAAACATTTTATCCAAACCAACGCGATCACAGCGGAGTTGGATATTTAAAGAGTAAATTTTCATGTTATAATAAAAAAATTAAACTAGTATGCCAGATTTTAACAAACTACTTACACCGGGAAATATAGATGAAGGATGGGTCAACGCAATTGTCGATATCCCCGAAGGGTCATCACTCAAAATAGAATATGACAGAGAACACGGTATTTTTATGTTGGACAGGGTAGAGCCCTCAATCTTTGCAAAACCGGTAAATTATGGATTTATTCCTGCAACCAAAGATACTGATGGTGACGAATTAGATGTATTCATTGTCTGCCATGAACCAATCCCCAATGGCGTGTTGGTAAAAGCAAAAATTCTTGGTATTTTTAATTTTGAAGATGACGGAGACATGGATTACAAAATAGTCTGTGTTCCACAAGATGATCGTAACACAGGGGATAGTATTGCAACACTTGATGATCTTGGTAAAAGATGGAAGCAAAAAATAGAATTTCATTTTGCTCACTACAAAGATCTTAAAAAGCCAGGAACAACAAAAGTACTAGGATGGGGAGATGCCAAAGAAGCGAAAAAAATTATCAACGAATGTATTGAACGCTACAAAAAAGAAGGCTTCTCCAAATGAACATCGGTAAATTACAATTAACAAATATAACTGAGGAAATGAAGAAATCGTATTTGAATTATGCGATGTCTGTCATTGTTTCCCGTGCGCTTCCCGATGTCCGTGATGGATTAAAACCTGTCCACCGCCGTATTCTTTTTGGCATGCATGAGATGAATCTTTCCCATTCGGCAAAATATACCAAAAGCGCCAAGATTGTCGGAGAAGTCATGGGTAAATACCATCCCCATGGTGACGCGCCGATTTATGACTCCCTCGTCAGGCTTGCACAGGATTTCTCAATGCGGTATCCGCTCATTGATGGACAGGGAAATTTCGGCTCAGTCGATGGTGACCCACCGGCTCACATGCGGTATACCGAGGCGAGAATGCAGGCTATCACTGCGGAAATGCTTATCGATATTGAGAAAGAAACAGTTGAGTTCGCTCCAAATTTTGACGGATCGGAAGATGAACCATTGTATCTGCCAGCTAAATTACCCAACCTCCTCCTCATGGGATCTGAAGGAATTGCTGTAGGTATGGCAACCAAAATCCCACCGCACAATCTCACCGAAGTAATCGATGCCATTCTCTACATGATCGGCAAGACCAAAACGGGAATCAAGCCATTAGTAAGCACAGAAACGGCAACTGAGACACCGGTTGTTGTGACGAATGCAGAAAAAACACCACATCTTGTAGGTGAGCAAGCAATACTTTCCAGTGAAGTCACCATCGATGAATTACTTGAATTCATTAAAGGACCTGATTTCCCAACTGCCGGATCAATTTATGATATTACAGAAATTAAAAGTGCCTATATCACCGGCCGTGGCAAAATCATTATCCGCGGAAAGGCGGAAATTGAGGAAATAGGCAATGGAAAATCAGCCATTACCGTTACAGAACTGCCGTATCAGGTGAATAAAGCGATGCTCATCGCCAAAATCGCTGATCTTGCAAAAGAGAAAAAGATTGATGGCATCTCAGACCTCCGCGACGAGTCAGACCGAAGGGGTCTTCGGATTTATATTGAACTCAAACGTGATGCAACACCAAAGAAAGTCCTTAACAATCTTTTCAAGCATACCGCGCTTCAGACCTCATTCCCGGTAAATATGGTGGCACTTGTTGACGGCACACCACAAACAATGAATTTGAAGCTCATCTTGGAAGAATATCTCAAACACCGGTATAACGTTATCAAACGCCGATCGGAATTTGAGCTTCGCCAAGCAAAAGCGAGACTGCACATCCTGGAAGGATTAAAAATTGCCGTTGATCACATTGATGCAGTAATCCAAACCATCCGCGCATCCAAGACACAAGAAGATGCCAAACAAAACTTAATGAGCAAGTTCAAGCTTAGTGAAATTCAGTCAGTCGCGATTCTTGATCTGCAATTACGGAGACTTGCTGCACTTGAACGACAGAAAATCGAAGACGAATTGCAAATGGTGAGAGAAACGATTGCATATCTTGAAGATTTACTTGGCCATGGTGAAAAAATTCTTGATGTTATCAAAAGTGAACTTACCAAACTTAAAGAAAAATACGCAGATCCCAGACGCACCAAAGTCTACAAAGGCAAAGTAGGGGAGTTCTCCGAAGAAGATTTGATACCCAATGAGCCAACCGTAATAACGCTTACAAACACCGGCTATATCAAACGCCAATCTCTTAACACCTTCCACACCCAACACCGCGGCGGCAAAGGCATCACAGGCATGAACGTCAAAGCCGAGGACGGCATCTTCCATATCCGCTCAGCGCAAACCCATGACAACATCCTTTTCTTCACCAACAAAGGGAAAGCTTATGCACTCAAGGCATATGAAATTGCTGAAAGCTCACGCACAAGCAAAGGATCGGCAATTGTGAATCTGCTCAACATCGAAGCTGGCGAAAAAGTCGAATCCTTTGTTGTCTATGGTAAATCAGTCAAACAAAGCTATGTTTTCCTGACAACACGCAACGGAACAGTGAAGAAAACCCACATTAAGGAATTTGATAATATCAGACGTAATGGTATGATCGCAATCAAGCTTGATCCAGGTGATGAACTCGTATGGAGTAATCTTACCGATGGCAAAAGCAATGTGCTCATCATTACAAGAGATGGCAAAGCAATCAAATTTACTGAGGATGCTGTCCGTCCGCTCGGCCGTGCGACAATGGGCGTGCGTGGAATTAAAATTGACAGCCGCGACCAAGTAATCGGCATGGATGTCATCGCAAAGAGCGATACCGCGGAGCTTTTTGTCATTATGGAAAACGGACTTGGGAAGAAAACACCCCTTAGCCAATTCCCGCTGCAAAATAGGGGAGGACAAGGAGTAAAAGTTGCAAAAGTAACAGCGAGAACAGGCCAGGTCGTTACAGCACAAGTAGTACCGCCCAACAGTGAAGAAATCATCATCACGTCCAAAAAAGGCCAGATCGTCAAACTCGCCATCACATCAATACCGAAACTCTCACGTGACACCCAAGGAGTAATCCTCATGCGCTTCTCCCACGCCTCAGACGGCATCGCATCAGCAACATGCTTGATGAAGGATTAATATATTTTTCATAGAATTCCAAAGATGTCCACAATTTCTAATTATTCATGTATAATATCCCCATGAGACTTAGTGGCCGGGACATTGCAAAAAAGTTATATGAAGAACTCAAAGAGCGCGTTGCCAAACTGAAAAAGAAAAAAGTTGTTCCGCATCTCGTCGTTATTCTCGTTGGTGAAAACCCGGCGTCTGTTGCGTATGTGAAACAAAAACAAAAAAACGGAGAAGAAATCGGTGCAAAGGTAACAGTTCTCAAATATGAAACAACTGTCACCGCTGAAGAACTTGAAGAGAAAGTGAAACTTCTCAATATCGATCCTTTCGTTCACGGTATTTTAATCCAACGCCCCTTGCCTGAGCAGATTGATGTGGAACGACTCGAAATGCTCACTGATCCCCAAAAAGATATCGACGGCTTCCATCCTGACTCACCCTACACATTACCATTGCCTTTAGCCGTTGTGAAAATACTGGAAGAGGTTCATTTACAAACAAAAAACAAACCATCAGATTTCAAAAATTGGCTGCAATCTCAAAATATCATCCTTCTTGGCAAAGGTCCGACAGGAGGAGGTCCGATTATTGAGCATTTAAAAACGCTCAATGTAACTCCACATCTCATCGATAGTAAAACAAAAAACCCTGAAGAGGTTATGAAACTTGCAGATATCATCATCTCAGCAGTCGGCAGAGAAAATACCATCAAAGCTGAAGATCTGAAACCTGGTGTCATTCTTATCAGTGTGGGAATCAATAGGGGAGTGAATAATAAATTACACGGCGATTACGATGAAGAGAAAATCAAAGAAATAGCCTCATATTATACCCCAACTCCCGGAGGTGTCGGACCTGTCAACGTCGCGATGCTGATAGAAAACCTTCTCACAGCAACAGAAAAGCAAACAAAAAATTAATTCTCAATAGTAAAAATTTCCGCCAGCATACAACGGACACCACCACCACCAATTTCTTCAATAGTAGGGATGGCAAAAGAAAGAATCTTTACATATTTTTCCAAATGATTGATCTGCTCTTTGGTAAAAGCTTTTTTCGCTTTTTCTGACATGGCAAGAAGCCGTTGTCCATCTTTTGTTTGCAACTCCAAAATATTCCCGCAGAATTGATACACCTGATCAAGCGAAATCTCAATGCATTCGCGACCCAATTCAACGATTTTTTTCCGCAGCGCATCCTTTTCTTTTCCACTAGCAAGCACATCCAAACAAACAACAACAAACTCGCTTCCGACACACATATTAATATTGGTATGATAGACTTCTTTCACATGACTCTTTTCAGTCTTAATAAAGACACCTTCATACCCCATGATCTCACACCATTTGTTAAATTCCTCCTGAATCGTCCGGGGAGATTCCATAGCAAACGCAACTTTATGAACACGATCAAATATCATACTGCCTGTTGATTCAAGAATTAATCCTTTATCCTCATCCTTTGTTAAATCAATAATTTCAGGAGTTGTTATTCCAGCCTTTTTTAATAAAGCGAGCAGTTCTTCTTCTCGCCTCTCCAATCGTCTGTTGGGAGTTAAAAGCGGATACAGCACCAATTTTCCATCTTGATGAGTTGAAAACCAGTTATTTGGGAACACTGCATCAGGAGTAACAACATCAGATCTGCTCGGCAAGATAAGGACATCAATACCTTTCTTTTCTAATTTTTTGACCACATGTGCAAACTCTTTTAATGCACTCTGGCGAATTTCCACAGCGCTTTTGTGAATTACCTTAGGTGTGTGCTGAAATGCATTTGTCACTGCAGTCTGCGGATTAAAACCAAAATGATCCGGTCGTACCATCAGAACACATGATGTTGATTGCTTAGGCATAGAAAAAAAGTGTACCTGAATAATGCTGGGATTTCAACATTGACATTAGATGAAAATACAGAGATACTGGTGCGGTGAAAATACAAAAAATTCTTATGTGTAAACCCCTGTATTTTGATACGCTGGATTATGTTATTAATCCATGGATGAGCCCAGGAACAATAAATAAAAAAAAGACAGAACAACAGTGGTCTCAACTCGTAAAACTTTATGAAAAACTTGGAATAATTGTTTTGACTATCAATCAGCAAAAGGGCAATCCCGATATGGTTTTTGCAGCAGATCAAGGAATTGTTTTTGGGAAAAAAGTTTTGCTGAGCAGATTTTGGTGTAAGGAAAGAAAAGAGGAAACAAAATATTATAAAAAATGGTTTGAAGAAAATGACTTTACTATTTCTTATCTCCCAAAGGACGTTTATTTTGAAGGCCATGGAGATTCGTATCTCTGGAATGACAAAATACTTATTGGCACCGGCTATCGGGCAGATGAAAATACTTGCCAAGCAGTAGGTAACATTCTGAATCATGAAGTTATCCCGCTTGAAATTGTAGATCCGTTATTTTATCATCTCGATGTCGGCTTTTTCCCCTTAAATAACACAACAGCATTTTATTATCCCCATGCATTTTCAGAAAAGAGTAGGGGAGTGCTGAAAAAATTGGTGCCAAACCTCATCGAATTTTCCAAAGGAGAAGCTTATGGGTTCGGTGCAAACAGCATTGTGACAGACAAATATGTAATCCATCAAACAGGCAATCCGACGTTTCAAAAAAAGTTGAAGGATTTGGGTTATACTTCTTTGCAAGTTGATGTAGGAGAATTTATGAAATCAGGCGGTGGCATTCATTGTTTGACAAATATACTGGAAAGTAAAGTCGAGTAAAAAAATTTATTGCGCTGTTGACCATTGTGTAAAAATCTGGTAAACTTTAATTCCAGAGCGAGACTCTGGATTTTTTTTATGACGAATGATTCAATAAAGAAGATAAACGGTAATTTTAAAGATAAAGATATTCTTTCCCTTGATCAATTCTCCATAACAGACCTCCAAATCCTTTTTAATCACATGAAGCAAATGCAGACAATCGCAGCCAATGCAAAACCGTCAGAAATTCTCAAGGGTAACATCGTTACCCTTCTTTTTTATGAACCCTCAAGCCGGACATTTGGTTCTTTTGGCGCAGCAGTCAAGCAATTAGGCGGACAAACAATTGATATTATTAATCCGCAACAGTTCTCTTCAGTCGCAAAAGGAGAAACACTTGAGGATACAATCCGTGTTTTTGAAGCATATAGCGACGCAATCGTCATCCGCCATCCGGTTATCGGAACAGCACAAAAAGCAAGCGAAGCAGCTACTTTTGTACCAATAATAAATGCAGGTGATGGTATAGGACAGCACCCCACCCAAGGACTACTCGATCTTGCTACAGTATATGAAAAGTTTGGCAGGTTGGATAATCTTATCGGAGTTGCAGCTGGTGACATTCTTAACGGCCGAACTATCCGTTCTTTTATGAAAGGACTCGCACTTTATCCTAACAACACTCTCTATTTACTTTCTCCAAAAGAATTACAGATAACAAGAGAAGACTTAAAAAATTTTGAAAATCGAGGATTAAAACTGGTTGAAATTCATAATGAAAAAGACATGCCAAAAAATGCGGACTTCTGGTACTGGACACGGGTTCAGAAAGAACGATTTGCAGACGAAAAGGATTATAACAAAGTAAAAAACACATTTATCTTAACGAAAAAACTCGTGAATGATTATGCAAGAAAGGACACTATTTTTATGCATCCACTTCCGCGAGTTGGTGAAATTGAAACTGAGATCGATATTGATCCACGAGCAGAATACTTACGATCGCAAATCAGAAACGGCATGTATATCAGAATGGCACTGATTGCATTGGTCCTTGGAAAAATTAAATAAAATTCATGGCAGGTGAGCGACAAACAAACCGAATAGGCAATCTAATCGGCAATGATGAAAGGGAAATTAATTCTAACAGATGGGACGGCGTATGAAGGCACGAGCTTTGGTGCTCCTTTTTCTCATTCCGGTGAAGTCGTCTTTGCAACCGGCATGACAGGTTATCCCCAGGCATTTACTGATCCCTCTTTTGCAGGACAAATCCTCATCATGACTTATCCGATTATCGGAAACTATGGCATACCGGGAAAAGACTTGTGGGAATCTGACAACCTGCAAATCAATGGCTTAATTGTCTCTGACTATATCGACACACCGTCTCATTTTCAAAGTAAAATGACACTTGCCGAGTGGCTTAAAAAAGAAAAAATTCCGGCACTCGTTATAAAAAATACAAGAGCTCTCACGCAACAGTTAAGATCCAAAGGAGTAATGCTGGGGAAAATTATTATTGGTAAAGATATCCCACAATATGATCCAAACGAAGATAATCTTGTTGCTCAAGTCTCTACCAAAACAATTAAGACAGAAGGGAATGGTAGTAAAACAATAGTTATCATCGATTGTGGTGCGAAACGAAATATCACCCGATGTTTTCTCAAGAGAGGGGTTAAAACAATAACCGTCCCCTGGGATTATGACCCGTTTGAGGAGGGACTAACCTTCGACGCGCTCTTTATTTCAAACGGCCCGGGCGATCCAAAAATGGCTGATAAAACGATTCAAACAATAAAAAAAGCACTCAAGAAGAACGTACCGACTCTTGGCATTTGTCTGGGCAACCAATTACTCACTCTAGCAGCAGGAGGAGATACCTACAAACTAAAATATGGTCATCGCAGCCAAAACCAACCTTGTCTGTTGTACGGAAGTGAAAGGTGCTATATCACTACACAAAATCATGGTTTTGCTATCAAAAAAGTACCTGATGGCTTTGATCCGTGGTTTATCAATGCCAATGACAAAACACTTGAAGGTATTAAACACAAAAAATATCCTATTATGTCTGTTCAATTTCATCCGGAAGCAACACCAGGGCCAATGGATACTGAATGGATCTTTGATTATTTTTTGGAAAGAATTTAAACATGAATAAGATTAAAAAAGTCATAATTCTAGGGAGCGGTGCTCTGAAAATAGGGGAGGCGGGAGAATTTGATTACTCCGGCTCACAAGCAATAAAAGCACTCAAAGAAGAAAAAATCAAAACTATCCTGGTTAATCCAAATATCGCAACGATCCAGACTTCTAAGGAGCTGGCCGATGAAGTGTATTTTTTACCAGTCACTCCGTATTTTGTCGAAAAAATAATTGCGAAAGAAAAACCTGACAGTATTCTTCTCTCCTTTGGCGGACAAACCGCGCTCAATTGCGGATTGGAATTAAATAAAACAGGTGTCTTCAAAAAGTACAATGTTACGATTCTTGGAACACCAATTTCTGCAATTCAACTCACAGAAGACCGGGACGAATTTGCCGAACATTTACACAAAATTGGGATTCCAATACCTAAATCCCAGGCTGCAACCACAGTAGAAGGTGCACTAACAATTGCAAAAAACCTTGGCTATCCTCTTATGATTCGTGCGGGTTATGCTCTGGGCGGACATGGCAGCGGCGTTGCTGACAACGGCAAGCAATTAGAAAGTATCGTCACCAGAGCTCTGGCTTTTGCACCACAAGTGCTCATCGAACAATATCTTCATCACTTCAAAGAAATTGAATATGAAGTCGTCCGCGATAAGTACGACAACTGCATCACAGTCTGCAATATGGAAAATATGGATCCGCTTGGTATTCACACAGGTGAGTCAGTCGTCGTCGCGCCAAGTCAGACTTTGACAAATGATGAATATCATGGACTCCGCAAAGCATCAATTGATATTGTCAGAAGTCTTGGCATAGTAGGGGAGTGCAATGTACAATTTGCCCTGAATCCGAATCCAAAAAACAGTCAACTCGACTATTATGTCATTGAAGTAAATGCCAGACTTTCGCGAAGTTCTGCTCTCGCAAGTAAAGCAACCGGCTATCCACTGGCATACGTCGCAGCTAAATTGGCACTCGGCTATAACGTATCCAATCTTCAAAACAAAGTAACAGGGGTGACGCAAGCATGCTTTGAACCGGCACTTGATTATATTGTTGTCAAAATGCCGAGGTGGGATTTGGATAAATTTAAAGGCGCCGATCAAAGACTTGGAAGCAGTATGAAGTCTGTTGGCGAAGTAATGGGAATAGGTCGAACTTTTGAGGAAGCCTATCAAAAAGCAATCCGAATGCTTGATCTTGAATATGAAGGTGCTACCTCAGAACGGCTTTTTAACGAAAAGCAGGATGTGCTTGATGCAATTAAAGTACCCACACCCAAAAGAAAATTTGCTCTCGCAAGAGCAATCAGAAATGGTATTCCTGTCGAAAAAATTTATCAGCTCTGTGGAATTGATCCATGGTTTTTGTATCGCATTAAAAATATTGTTGATTTTGAAACTGAATTAACAAAAACAAAAGAATTGAAACCTGAATTATTACGAAAATTAAAACAACTCGGTTTCTCAGACAAAAGAATAGGGGAGTTAATTGGAAAATCAGGTCTGGATATCCGATCTCTTCGAAAGAAATGGGATATTATTCCCGCAGTTTTGCAAATAGATACACTTGCTGCGGAATTTCCCGCGCAAACCAATTATCTCTACACTACCTACAATGCCAGTCAGAGTGATGTCACGCCGTCAAATAAAGATGCAATTATTGTTCTTGGCTCAGGGCCATATCATATCGGCTCTTCAGTGGAATTCGATTGGTGCTCTGTAAATACTGTCACAAATTTAAAAAAGTATAAGAAAAAATCAATCATCATCAACTGCAATCCCGAAACCGTCTCAACAGATTACGATATTTCCGATCGCCTCTATTTTGAAGAACTTACCTTTGAACGGATTGCAGACATCTATGAATTTGAGAATCCGATGGGAATCATTGTCTCGGTCGGTGGCCAAACGCCAAATAAAAGAGCACAAGCACTCCATAAATATGGAGCAAACATTTTGGGTACAAGCCCTGTTGACATCGATAGAGCAGAGGATAGGAATAAATTTTCAACACTTCTTGATAAACTAAAAATACAACAACCGGCGTGGCAGGCATTTACCACATTGCAATCGTTGGAAGCATTTGTTGAAAAAATTGGATTTCCTGTTGTGATCCGCCCATCTTATGTGCTCTCGGGAAGCGCGATGAATGTGTGTTATACCAAAGAAGATTTGGAAAAATATCTTGCAGAAGCAACCAAAATTTCTAGTGAATATCCGGTCACTATCTCCAAATTTTTCCAACAGGCCAAAGAAATAGAACTCGATGCAATTGCCCAAAACGGCATAATGAAAGCAGGTATTATTTCCGAGCATGTTGAAAATGCCGGTGTTCATTCAGGAGATGCAACAATTGTCCTTCCGGCTATTACAGTTCCGCAAGCGCTTCAAGAGCAGATGTTGCAAATAGGCAAAGACTTGGCTCAAGAATTGCATATCACCGGGCCTTTCAATATCCAGTTCCTTTTGAAAGATAATCAAATATATATTATTGAAACCAATCTTCGTGCATCCAGAACTTTTCCCTTTATCGCCAAAGTAACCGGTATAAATCTCATCGAACTTTTTGTTAACACACTTTTTCAAAAAGATATACCAGAGGTAAAAAATAAAGAATTAACTTATACTGCAGTCAAAGTCGCGCAATTTTCTTTTGCCAGGCTTATTGGTGCACATCCGCAGCTTGGTGTTGAAATGGCATCAACCGGTGAAGTTGCGTGTTTTGGTAAAGATTTGGAGGAAGCATACCTCAAAGGTATTTTGGCAACCGGCGGAAAAATTCCTGAAAAAGGAATATTTATCAGTCTCGGGGGGGATAATAAAAAGAAAGACTTTTTGGAGAGCTGCAAAAAACTGACAAAGTTAAACCTTCCACTCTATGCCACGGAAAAAACAGGACAATTCCTCGAGGCAAACGGCATTAAAACGAAAAAACTATACAAAATCTATGAAAAGAAATCACCAAATATCATTGATTACTTCCATAATGGTAAGATTGATTTGGTGATTAATATTGTCGATAAGCAATTACAAAAAGAAGTGAATGATTCTTTTGAGATTAGACGGGCTGCGGCAGATAGCAACATCCTGATTATGACAAAAATTAAAAAAGCAGAACTTCTGGCCGATGCACTTGTAAATAAAGGACTGGAAAAACTTGAAATAAAACCATGGAGTGAATACGTATGATAACATTTCCCGGTCTCATCGACCCGCATGTACATCTTCGCTATTTAGATCCTCACAAAGAGGATTTTTTGACAAGTACAAACGCAGCAATTGCAGGTGGCTTCACAATGGTTTTGGACATGCCCAATAATAATCCGCCAATCACGACATTCCCCAGATTGCAGGCTAAGATCGATCAAGCAAGTCATTATACAAAATTCGACATCGGATTTTATTTTGGTTCTCTTGGTGATAATCTTGATGAATTCAAAAAGGTAAAAGATTTGGTTTTTGGCCTCAAATTATATCTCAACAGGACAACCGGTGGCTATATCATAGATGAACCAACAATGAAAAAAATTTATAGAAAATGGTATGAAGTAACTGAAGGGAAAAAACCAATTCTCCTTCATGCTGAAGAAGATGTCATGGATGCTGTTGCTAAAATCGTAAAAGAAACAAAGCAGCCAACGCATATTGTCCATGTAGCTTCTGAAGCAGAACTGAGAAAAATTTTCAAACTACAGGAACAAGGATTGCCAATTACCACTGGCATCACACCACATCATCTCTTTCTTACTTCAAGTGATTTAGAAAAACTTGGATCATTTGGTCTTATAAAACCCGCGCTTAAATCCAAAAAGGACCAAACATTTCTCTGGGAGCATTTCAAAGAAATTGATGTCATAGAGTCAGACCACGCACCGCATACAATCGACGAAAAAAAATCCGATAACCCTCCATTTGGTGTACCGGGACTTGAAACAACACTACCTCTACTTTTAACTGCGATGCAGGATGGAAGAATTACAAAAGAAGATATTATTAGTAAATGCTATACGAGACCAAAAGAAATATTCCATGTGCCAAACCAACTTGATACTCATATTGAAGTCGATGAAACAGAAGAATGGACAATTGAAAACAGCAACCTTTATACCAAATCCAAATGGTCTCCCTTTAATGGCAGGAAGGTAATAGGCCGAGTCAAACGAGTAATAATACGAGGAAACACAATGTTTGAAGATGGTAAAATACTAGCAATTGTAGGATCTGGTAAAATAATTACAGAACATTGACTATGCAAACACCATTCTACGATCCGACAAAAACATATGAAGAGAACTACTCAAAAGGACCATTCGGTTCATTTGCTGATGAGAAAGTTTTTGAACAAACCGGTGAGCCACAATACGAGTATCATGGACACAAAGTCTACCTTCCATTCGGAATACCCGCGGGTCCGTTACTCAACAGTAACTATGTAAAAGCTGCCTTTGAGAAAGGGTTTGATATCTGCGTTTATAAAACAGTCAGAAGCGACTTCTATCAGACACATCCTTTTCCCAATATCCTCTCTGTGCATGTCAAAGGAGATTTAACGCTCGAAAAACTGAAAAATCCATTGCTGGGAGATATGCACTTTGACGAACCAATTGCCATAACTAACTCTTTTAATATTCCTTCAAGAAAACCTGAGATATGGCAGGAGGATATGAAAAAAGCAATCGCATCCACAGGCAAAGGACAAATGATGGTCGGCAGCTTCGTAGGAACAGTAAGACCAAACCAAACACACCAGGAATTCATTGAGGATTGGGCAGTAGTTGCCAAACAAGTTATCCAAACAGGCGCACAAATAGTCGAGGCAGATATTTCCTGTCCCAACAACGGCGCAGAAGGTCTTGTTTGCTATGATCTTGAAACAACGAAAAAAATCTGCAAAAGTGTCCGCAAAGTAATAGAAAATACTCCTTTTATTCTAAAAATAGGATATTACAAAGACGAAATACAGCTTGAGAAGCTTGCGGAAATTGCCAACGAATATGCACAGGGAATTGCAGGAATTAATACGCTACAGGGAATTATCGTTGATAAAGACGGGAATCAGGCCCTACCGGGAAAAATGAGAGCAACTGGCGGAGTCTGCGGTGCCCCGATCAAATGGGCGGGAATAGATATGATGAAAAAACTGAAAAAAATCCGCGAAAAAAGAAATTTCACTTTTACTATTGAAGGAGTAGGGGGAGTGACGACACCGGAAGATTATACTGAATACAAAAAAGCAGGCGCGGACTCGGTGATGGCTGCAACTGGAGCCATGTGGAATCCCTATCTGGCGCAGGAGATTAAGAAAAAGATATAATGAAACTATGAATTGGATTGTTTTTGCACTTGGAGCTATCAGTGCCGGAGCTGTTTCGGATTTGTTTCGTAAGCTTGGTTCCAATCTCAGAGATCCATTCCTCAGCAATCTTATCTTTCAAGTAGGATCATTATCAACAGCAATTCTTTTATACATGGTTTTTAGCAGAAAAATAGAAGGAAATTCAAAAGGGATTCTTTTTGCACTTATCGGTGGGGTACTCATTTCAATTTTTACGACTTTTTCGTTCAAAGCACTTGCCAGCGGCCCTGATGTTTCGACAGTAATTCCGGTTATCCGTGTTGGAGTAGTTCTAATGGTCGTTATTCTCGGAATACTCTTATTTAAAGATAAAATCACTTGGAATCTCATAACAGGAGTCATCCTTGCAACCATCGGAGTCTTTTTAATCTCGATGAATAAATAAAGCCTATGTCATTTCAAACCAAATTAGATAACTTAGTGCAAAAAAATAACTCCCTTGTCTGTGTCGGGCTGGATAGTGATATCCACAAACTTCCTGATATCTTCAAACAAAATGAAAACCCGCAATTTGAATTCAACAAAGCAATTGTCGATGCCACACACAATTTCGTCTGTTGTTACAAACCAAATCCTGCTTTTTACGAAGCACGCGGACATAAGGGCATTAAGGAGTTAAAAATGACATGTGATTATATATCGGGCATTTATCCTGATATTCCAATTATTATCGATGCAAAAAGAGGCGACATCGGCAATACCAATGAAGGCTATGCATCCTCTGTTTTTGATTACTACAATGCTGATGCAATTACTGTTATGCCATACATGGGAATTGAATCACTGAAAGTTTTTTTCAAACGAGAAGGCAAAGGTGTCATCGTTGGCTGCCACTCATCCAATCCCGGCGCAAAAGAATTCCAGGAATTGGTTTTTGACGACAAACCACTTTATCAGCATGTCGCTGAAGAACTTATGAAACAGCATGGTGACAATCCAAATGTCATGATATTTATGGGAGCAACTTACCCCGAACAACTTACAGAAATCCGAAAAATTGTCGGGGATATGACAATGCTTGTCCCGGGGGTTGGTTCACAGGGCGGAGATGTTGAAAAAACTATCAAGGCAGGGCTAAATTCCAAAAATGCTGGGTTGACTGTCAACTCGTCAAGAGCTATTATATTCGCATCAAGCGGAGAAGACTTTGCCGAGAAGGCAAGAGAAGAAACAGAAAAATTACGAGATCAAATCAATACCTATCGATGAATATTAATGACGAAGTAATCGAACTACTTAAAAAGACCGGAGCAATTTATACCGACGATCATTTTGTCGGTACTTCTGGACAGCATATGAGCCTCTATGTCAATAAAGATGCTCTGTATCCGCACACGAAAGAGACATCCCGGATGGGAGAACTCTTCGCTGAAAAAAATAAAGATCTGGATATCGATGTTGTCGCCGCACCAGCACTTGGCGGCATCATTCTTTCTACCTGGACTGCCTATCATCTATCCAAACTAAAAAATAAAGAAATTCTGGGAATATATACTGAAAAAACTCCTGACAAGAATCAAATTTTTACCCGTGGCTATGATAAATTGGTAAAAGATAAAAATGTTCTCGTCATCGAAGATAACGTAACAACCGGCGGATCAGTTAAAAAAGTTGTAGAGAGTGTACGGGCAGCAGGTGGAACAGTGGTTGCTGTTTGCGTGATGTTTAATCGTGACCCGGATAATGTAACATCTGAAACTATCGGCGCTCCTTTTTCCTCGCTTGCGATAATAAAAGCAGAATCCTGGGATGAAGAAGAGTGTCCTCTCTGTAAAGAAAACATACCAATCAACACAACCGTAGGTCACGGCAAAAAATACCTCGAAGAAAAAGCAAAACAAAAATAAATTTTCCTTACCAACTTCATACAACCGTAGAGTAACTTTTGTGCTATAAATAGAGTATGTTAAAATTTAGTTCCTTCCTTCTTTTTTCAGAAACTCCTGATAAGCTTGCTGAGTTCTACAAAAAAGTGTTTGAAAAGGAACCTGATTGGGATGAAGGCGGATATAGCGGATTTCAGTTAGGGGAGGGAATGCTTATTGTTGGACCGCATGATAAAGTGCACGGAGAGAATAAAACTCCTGAACGTATGATTGTTAATTTTGAGACAGACGATGTCGAGGGAGAATTTGAGAGGATTAAGAAGCTTGGTGCAAAAGTTGTTGCAGAACCATATCATCCGGGAGAAGCAAAAGAAATGCTCCTTGCAACATTTGCAGATCCTGATGGAAATTATTTCCAACTCGCAACCCCGATGGGTGGAGAAAATCCGTCTTCACAAGCAAACTAATCTCGTGTTAAAATAGCATCTTATGGCAGCCGATATTATTTCCGTAAAAAATCTTGTCAAAAAATATAAAGACTTCACCGCAGTTAATGATATTTCTTTTGAGGTAAAACCCGGAGAGATCTTTGGCATTCTCGGCCCCAATGGAGCAGGCAAGACTACTACCCTTGAAATCATGGAGACACTCAAGCCTTTAACGAGTGGCAGAGTGCTCATCGATAGCATTGATGTCACAAAAAAACCCTGGGATGTCAAACGCCGCATCGGCGTCCAATTACAATCCACTGCTTTTTACCCTGAAGTACGGCTGACAGAGCTCCTGGATATGTTTGCTGCCATGTATGATGTCAAAATCGATCCAATGAAGATGCTTAGAGAAGTCGAGCTTGAAGACAAAGCGAAAAATTATGTCAAACAACTCTCTGGCGGACAGCAACAACGCTTTTCTATTGCTTCGACGTTGATCAATGAACCAAAAGTCATTTTTCTTGATGAACCGACAACGGGACTTGATCCGCAGGCAAGAATTCATTTATGGCAAATGGTGAGAAAAATAAATAAAAGAGGCGTGACAATAGTTCTGACAACACACTATATGGACGAAGCAGAGCAGCTCTGCAACAGGCTTGCTATCATGGATCACGGAAAAATTCTCAAAATCGGCAGTCCAAAAACATTTATTAAAGATCTGCTTAACACAGGATTTAAAAAAGAAATCAAACAAGAACAAGCCAATCTCGAGGATGTCTTTCTAAATTTAACAGGGAGACAATTACGAGAGAACTAATGAAAAAACAATATCGAAAACCGCATCAAATCAACGCTTTCTTTGTCATGATGAAATATTTCTTCCTGGCACAGACGCGTAATCCTGCGACGTTCGCTTTTGGTTTCCTTTTTCCCGTTGTCTTTATCAGTATATTTGGTTTGATAGGAAATTCACCACAGTCGTTAACGATTGGTCTGCCGTCAAACAGTGATCTCAATAATCCTATTATCAAGACAGTTGAGCAACAAAAATATATAAAAATCCAGGTAGCACCGGAATCCCAACTCGAAACAAGCATGAAACAAGGCAAACTTTCAGGCATTATATCAGCACAACAAACCTCCCAGAACCCGCCCGCATATCGTGTCAATGTCATCACATCAATCGCCAATCCGCAAGAAGCGGCAGGGGTGTTATCGCTTATGAATAGCATTGTTGACCAGGCAAATCTCCGAGCTGCAGGAATAACCAATCCTCCCATCTCTATAGAAAGAAAAGAATTGGCAGGACGACAAGTGCGTTATATCGATTTTGCGTTGCCGGGACAAATCGGATTTGCCCTTCTTTCAACGGCAATTTTTGGGACTGTCTTTGGTCTGATTTACTTAAAAAAAGCATTGGTTCTCAAACGAATGTTTGCAACACCAACACGGGCAATTACAATCCTTCTTGCTCAAGGTGGATCACGGCTTATTTTGGCTGTTTTACAAGTGCTCCTCATCCTTATATTGGGAATTGTCGCATTCAAATTTTACATGCCACATGGGTGGATAACTTTTGTGGAACTAGTCATCCTTTCAGTAATTGCGCTTATCGCATTTTTGGGCTTTGGCTATTTCATGGCAGGACTCGTGAATGATGAAAATGCCGCAGGTCCGATGGTTAACTTAATAACCCTACCACAATTTTTACTCTCCGGAACTTTTTTCCCAATCGACAATTTGCCAACCTGGCTTCAGCCAGTTGCCAATATTTTACCACTCTCATTTTTTAATGCAGCTGTCAGAAAAATCACGACAGAAGGAGGAGACTTTTCTCAAACCATTCCGCTGATGTTTGGCCTCGTTCTCTGGGGTGCAGTCATGTACATCCTTGCTGCACGGACGTTCAAGTGGGAATAATAACAATTTTCAAACAGTGAAACATTGAAAATTTTTCTTCATGTTGACTTTCATTAGCAAAGCCTTTACGATTTATTTATGGTACTTTCTGCTGACACCAAACTTGTAGTCAAAACCTCTCTTCTTTCTGCAATTTTCACCGTAGTATTATTCATGCTTGTCAATTATTTTTTCAATCATTCATGGAATTTATCCGCGAATAGTAGTGCATCAAAAAATCCACCCATTACAGTGCAGGGGACAGGGACAGTTACCGCTCAACCTGATCAGTCATCAGTTTATTTTACCGTCACCAAGACTGCCTCAACGCTTAAAGATGCGCAAAATCAAGCAAATACGTTCACCAATAAAATCGTTGCTGATTTACAAAAATTAGGCGTTGAAAAAAAAGATATCCAAACAAGTAATTATAGCTCTTATCCAAATTATAATGATCAATCATCGGGGCCGGTTATATACATAAAACAACCACAATCACAAACAATTCAAAGTTATACTGTCACGGAAGATGTAAATATAACCATACACGATACTACCACAGCAAATAAAGTAATTGATGTCGTCACAAACGACCGAGCAGAGAACATCTCAGGACCATCGCTTACATTCTCTGATGCCAAAGAGCAGGATCTTGAAAACCAAGCGAGAACAAAAGCAATCACAAACGCACGACAAAAAGCACAAACTATGGCAGACGCGGCAGGAATTCATTTAGGCAAACTCACCAAGATTGAAGATGGTACTCAAAACCCATATCCGATTGTTCGCCCTATGATGATGGATGCCGCAGCTGGAAATGCAAAATCCGCACCAACACAAATCAATGCAGGACAAAACACTGTAACAGCTTCAGTAACTCTCACCTACGAGACGAATTAATAATCTTTCCTTAGCGTTTTGCAAATAATTGAGGACTTACTTTGCTTATCTGTTGCACTCCCGACCCTACAAAAATGCTAGCTACTTTTGCCCGGACAGGCGAGAAAGATAATCTTGCTCCAATAGAATGATTAGCTTCTGCTACAAATGACAGAAAGTTAGGCTCATCTATACGAGTAACTCTTCCTATACTTGTATGAACTATATCACTATCAGTTCGCAATAATCCTTCTCCCGAATTCACATGGCGAACAGCCCACCGGCTTTGTTCGATACCGTTATATGCCCGTACTGTTTCATCTGTGCCGGCAGGATTCCCCATACAAAGGATCATTCGAGTACCAGTTAGTACAAGGCTATTAAAGGGGATAACTAAACCCTCCATAACACTTGCAGAGCTTTCAAGATAAGGGCTTATTTTGCCTAAATTTCCTTGCATATCCTGATCTGAATCATATTCTATTATTTGTAACGTTACATGTGATGGTAAAAGCATTTCGCCAGGGATTCCTAGCTCAAATCCATGAGCATGTGCAAGGTGTGCAAGAGGTTGGGTAACAGTTGTTGCAATTTCGTCTCTTGAAGGCTCATCAAATTCTGCCGAAACTACAATCTTACGAATTAAACTTGCATAATCATATCCGGCGAAAGGGATAACGCTACCACTTCTATACTGTGCCAAACCTAATGCTCTTTCAGCTTGAATTCTTCGAGCAAAAACAGTAGTAAGATCTAAATCTCTTGGAGTCCCATCAACCACACCTGTAAGACTGGGAAATTCATGCAATGACGCCATGTCATGATCATTATACAAAGTTTACCCCTTATTCCCACTATGAAACGCCTTATGGACGTCACGGAGTTGTTTGTTCGTGACGTGGGTATAAATCTGTGTTGTCGCTATATTTTTGTGCCCCAGTATTTCTTGGACCGAGCGCAGATCAGCACTATCAGAAATTAATTCTGGCCAAAACACAATCACAGCCTCAATTGCCTTAACTTACGAAACATATTAAAAGAAATTATTCTGGACTAAAACAAACATCTAACAAGTCCATTGCTAAAAAAACAATTCTCTTAACCAATTTTTACAAAATAGAGGTAATATAGTATAATCAGCATACTATGAGATATGAATCCGCCCCAGGACTACCTAATGCTGCTCCTGGAGCATCTGTTACAACGCAAAAAGACAACCCCTCAGGGGTTACTTTTGACAGAATTGAACAAGGAGTAGTGACAAAAGCACTTGATACCATTAGAAAAGGTGATGTCTTTGATAGCATGCGGCATTTCCGAGGTCTTCGTTGGGTTGGTGGGGTAACGCTTATGGGTATTGTTGCAGATATTATATATCCAGTGACCACTGCACCTGGTTCAGCAGCAACTCCTGGGGAAATTGGTATGACAGCAGCGACTGTGGCTGTGACAACGGCGGCAGGTCCACTTGTCCGTGCACATGAACGGAAAAAAGCACAAAGAGTACTCAAACAGCAACAAGCTCTTTCAAATGTTGTTGGAACACAGACTGAGTTCATGACCTCTCGCGATAAAGAAAGAAAAGATGACGAGCATCCTCATCCCCTTAACCTCCGTTGGTACGGTACTGATAAAGAAGATCCATCTCCCACTGAGCTTCGCGGGCATTTAGCGAGAATAGCAGCAGTCTCCCAAATAGCAGATATAGATCATATCGTTCTTCCTTTGGCTCAAGTAAAGCCTCATCTTCCAGCAAGAGAAGATTTCGGTCAGCACCTAGACCAAACAGATTGGATGTATCAAGAAAAACACCGAGAATTGTGGGATGAAAGAGATGGAGAAGAAGAGCTTGTCGTTGTAAATCAACATGAACTTTCAGAGCTTATCACTGGCGTTGAAGTGCCCAAAGGTTCCGTAACACTCGACACAATCTTGCATACACTCAAAAAAGTTCATCCAATGCATCGGGCTCACCAATGGTATGAGCAACTCTCCAACCATCAAGATCAGGCTGGTGATGATGAAGAAAGAGTACGCGCTAATGCCACAGCAAGAGAGATAGCTAACAAAAAACTTGCACACATTTTTCAAGCACAGATTGATAGACCCCTTGAAGATATTACATTAACATATGACGAAGATGACTTAGGGAAATTTATTGCTGTAAGTCGTTTCGTTGGAACAACAACTCTTACTGATGCAGGGAAAAAACTTATGCTCGCCGGTAAGGATGCCGCCGCCGAAATCCCAGAAGCAGCGAAAAATGGAGGAGAAAATGGCAAAAAGGAAAAAGAAAGGATTGAAAATAAGCGCCTTTTAGTTGGATTAACAGCGCTTACCCAAGGCGGAGAATTTTATGTTAAATGGCAAAATCCGCATGCTTGGCATGAACAATATAGAAGTCCCGTACATCTCAATATAACGGCCATGTGTCATATGATTCTTAATCCGGACGCCTATCCCGCAAAGCAGGTCACAGAGGCTTGCGAACAAGCTGCCTGGCTGACACTTCAAGGAATTAGTTTTACCCTTATGGAAGGCGAAGGAAAGCATGCTCCTAGCGAGGTTATAAGTCTACAAGACGCACCTCAAGATGTGTCTATCGCTGGAACTATCCAAAAGCGGACATATATGAGTGAGTATGGTGAAAAAGGAGGAATCCGGAGAAACCGAGACCGCAGCATTAGTCTGAACCGAACCTCAAAATTAAGACGTACTGCACATTCAGCACCGTATCTTATCGCTGCGGCAGCAGGAGGTCTTATCATTGGATTCGGGGCAAATAAAATAGTAACAAATGCTGACATCAAAGCTGATAATGCGCTTTATGCACAGGCAAGAGCAGATGGCTACAAGGATTGGCACGGTGATCCGAAAATTACTGATGCTGTATTAAATAGAATCTTTTCACAAGTTTACAATGAAGATCCTCTTTACCGCTATTTCGGCGGCCCTATTACTACTGTGCTAGGCGATGTATATAATCTGACGGGTTCTTTTGAACGAGGAGTCAATGGAGCAGAAGGAGTTATTGGTCTTCAATACACTTCATCAGAAATGCAAAGTATTTCAAAAGGTATTTTGGGCACACAACCAAAAGAATGTGCCCTCTGTGACGCTCCCACTGGCAATGTGGATACCAATACTAAGAATGAACCTGTTTGGTATCTCCAATCGTATAACGGTATGTCTACAGAAGGCTACTGGGTACAAAGTGTATTTAACCATCTTTATGAAGGGATGACCTGGCAGTCCCCGTACAATATATATACCCCAGGCATAAATAAATCGGTAGATGATGCTAGACCTCTTTTGCAACCAGATCAACTTGATAAAACCAAACCCCTCGTCAGCATACAGCAGCAAGTAGAATTTAATTTTTATAACAATTCCGTTCCTAAATTTAATCCTGCTTATTATACTGTTGATAATAATATCGTTATGCCAATTCCGGTTTTGAGGGATGCACATGTGGAAGCTGCCACACTATTGAATCCCACTGCTTATATCAATGGTGCTCCTGCTGTTATTCGTTTGGCAACGCTTCCCGATGGGACACAGGCACTGGTGATGCCACGTATGTTAGGAACTGTTGAGACTGTCCAGTTCTGGCTCGCCCCAGGAAAAGGAGAAGAGCTTCACGCCTCACTTCCTGTGCAGCCTGACGGTTATGTGAAGCCGTCTAGAATTGATGCCGAGTGGGAGAAAATTTTAGGAAGACCGCTACCAAAAGACCCAGCTGAGAGGCTGCAAGTTGAAGTAGATTTCATAAGAAACCATTTTCTCTATAGTCTGGATCCTCTAAAAAATGAAAACGTTATTAACGATAGAAGAGCATTTGCGAAAGCTGTACTCACAGGAGAAAAAGCAAATTGCAACGTCGCTGCGAGTCTCTTGGCGATTAGTAATCCCGATTTATTAAATATTGTTACGGGTTACTTAAGTAGTGATCCCCGTTTTATACTTGGACATGACGCGCATGAATGGAATCTTACCAGCCAGGGACAGCTCGATGCGACACCAACAAATATGACAGATGCAGAAGCAAAAAAATCCGCACAATTCGAAAGCATAAGTCCTGATAACAGTGGGCATAACAATAATGGATCAAGCAGTAGTGGCGGCTCAGGCCAGAATTTTACATCCAACGGCAATGGCGGATTGGAAAGTCCCGCACAACAGCGGCAAGTAGAATTTTGGAAGGCACTCGACTTGCTTGGTGAAATAGTTATTGCAGCAGGCGTCTTTTGGCAGCGGGAGCGGATTCTTCGAGGAGTAAATAAAGTGGGAGCTTGGAATGCAGCAAGAAGCTTAGACCACAGATCAACCGAATCAATGCAATTAGCACACGATGCTCTCCAATTTGGTTTATATTCTGGAAAGAATGAAGGATTGCAAGCTGATAGAGAAAGAAGAGCAAAATATGCTGTGCAAGAACCGCCAACAAGTTATGAATTACTTGATTTCTTTTGGCAGTATGCAACTCCGGAAACAATGCTTCATTATACAAAACTACTCCGACAACGTGAGCATGAAAGTACGGATCCCGCGCTGACGGCAGGATTACATGATGCACGCAAAATTATTAAGGGTCTCTATAAAGAAGATACAAGAACTGTAAAGAGTGATGCAGATCTGCAGGCAGACCGAGATGAAGCACTAGCGGAACGGATGACAAAGGCCAAAAAAGAAGCTGCAGCTGCGGAAGAACAGGTTCCCGAACTGTCATTCTGGGATGACCCAGCCAAGGCGTAGCGAGACTCCTTCGTTTGACCGTGCAAAACCCAAATCAATCTATATAAAAGTTTACCCCTTATTCCCGCTATGAAATGCCTTGTGGACATCCCTGAGTTGCTTATTGGTGACGTGGGTATAAATCTGTGTTGTCGCTATATTTTTGTGCCCCAGCATTTCTTGAACCGAGCGCAGATCAGCACCATTGGTCAATAAATCTGTTGCAAAACTGTGTCTCAGCGTATGGACTGTCGCATCAACCGGCAGTCTTGCCATGTGCGTATATTTCTTGACGATTCTCTCAACGCTTCTGACAGTGAGCCGCATTTTTTCTCCATTATCTTCTTCCTCAACGCCACGGGAGTAGCGTATAAACAGTGGTTTGAAAACATCTACACGCATATTCACATACCGCGCAATCCATTCAGCTGCCCGGTCTGAAATGAAAACAACTCGAGCTCGTCCGCCTTTTCCAACAACACCAAATTCTCGCCGTTCTATATTGATCTGATCGTGATTAAGTTTAACAAGCTCTGAAACACGAAGGCCTGTTGAAAATAATAATTCCAAAATAGTGCGATCCCGAACTCCTTCTTCTTTGCTCGTGTCAGGCATGGTGACAAGCCTGTCAATTTGTTCACGTTCGAGAAACTTTAAACTTCGGCTTTCTGTTTTGGGTAGTTCAATTTTGGATGGCTCAAGCGTTTTGTGGTCATTTTTGATAAGAAAACGGAGGAATGAACGAAGTGCAATCACATAATAATTCTGCGTCACTTTCTTAAGTGTTCTCCCTTTCTCATCGGCTCTATTTGCTAAATAAACACGGTATTTACGCACAGTTGCTAGATCCAGATCAGCAATTGTTTTACCCGGTAGGGTAGTGGAGTACCATTTTGTGAAAGTCTTCAAATAATGTCGATAATCACGAATTGTCAATTTGCTTGAACTTTTTTCAACTTCTAAATAATCAAAAAAATCATTAATATGTTTTTCCAATCCGTTTTGCATAGGCAGGGGAGTACTATATTATTCTACGACATAAACCTATGCCAACGCAAATATATACTTTATACTTAATACATAATACTTTATACTAATCTGAGTATGTGGAATGATGAATATAAAGATTGCCTCGAATATATAGATACTTATTGGAATAGGATTATTTTTAAACCGTCTCACATGAGGCTTCGGTATAAAATAAATAATTTGCCGTATGAACTTCCATATTCAGATAAGATGCCCATAGGTGAAAAAAGACATGTTAAGAACAGGGATATCAACCCAAGGTCTATAAAGCTTCCGCATTATTATTTTGTCCCCAATGACAATAAATTCACCTATATCTATTACTGGGATAGCTTTTTTATGTTCAAGGGAATTATGGGAACCAAACGTGAATGGCTGATGCCGGACATGATCGAAAACTTTATCTATTTATTTAAACAGTTTCACCTCATTCCAAATTTTAGCGCTCCCGGGTCTATGAATCGTTCACAGCCGCCTTTTTTTTCTTCAATGATTATGGATACTTATTTCAAGAGTTTGAACCCGACAAATCCTTACAGACATATCGCTGGTTTAAAACAAAAATGGTACACCTACTCAATGAAAAATTGGCTGAAAAGGTCTATCGAGATCGCAAAAGAGGAATATGAGCTTGTATGGATTGACAAAGAATGCGTTTATAATCATAGCGTACCCAATATGCCTCTTTCAAGATATGGTGATCGGGATATTGGCTATTCACAATCTTCAGAGCTTGAGTCCGGCTGGGACATGACATCAAGATTTTATAACCGATGCGATCATTTCCTGCCTGTTGATTTAAATTCGTATTTATATAAATATGAAAAAGATTTTGAGACTGCTGCTGGAATTCTTGGCAATAGGGAAGAGGCAACAAAATGGAAAAAGAAAGCACAAAAGCGTCAAGAGGCTATGCAGATTATGTGGGATAATGACGAAGGATTTTTCTATGATTACGGTTACGGATTTCAAAAAATTAGCCATTACTTTTCATTAGCCTCATACACTCCCCTATGGGCAGGTCTTGCTAGTGCTAAGCAAGCTAAAAGAGCTCTCAAACACTTGTCGAAATTTGAAACACCGTATGGGTTGACAATTGGGGCTGAAATGTCACTGGCAAAACCAATTGATCTATCCAAAATCCAACGACGCTACCACCCAGCAATCCAAGAAATCCTCAAACCCAAACAATGGGATTACCCAAATATCTGGTCACCTCTCGAATACCTGACAGTCATAGGCCTTTTGCGATATGGGTTTAAAGAAGACGCCAGACGCATTATGGAAAGTTCGATAAAAACGCATGCCAAACTCTTTCGTAAATACAACACATTCTTTGAAAAAATTGACGGTACCTCGGGCGAACCAAGCGTTGGGTATAAATATGCGATGCAGGAAGGATTTGGATGGACAAATGCTATTTTTTATCGGTATATTCAGATTCTTGATGCACTTGAGCAAAATCAGCAGATTTATAAAGAACCGATTACAGACAAACCACCATATGACTTATTAATTCTTCACTAGTAACCAGCCCACTGTCTCATACAATTTTTCGCAACGACCAATTACTCATCTTTTGAATTATAGAGGCCTTAAATCGCATTACATGACCTTGTATTCAAGGCTAATTCTGTAGATCATCATTAACACCAATTAATTCAATTTTTCACCCTTTTAAGCATTCTCTCTATCGTTTTTGTTTTCACTTGTATGAAAAGTATAATGTTAGTCCTTCCCTTCCAACTAAAAGACAAAGGGGAGTGTGAGAAATTATTTTCATGCAAAATACATTGAAATGGCAACCTAAAATCAAAGAGCTGTATGAATAAAATACTATATATTTGACTATGGGATGTGGAATAGCCATAGAAATAATCGTTGAGTATAAGTAGGCAATAAGCAGAAAATAACAACTGCAGTAGTAACTCAATTAATAAATTTAATATACAAATGTATTAAATGAAAAACGAATTAAGACCCTCCCCCCACAAATCCCACCAATCATGTCGTAAAAGTTATATTGTACGACATAGAGAGATACTCGCCAAACCCCTCTGAGAGAAGAAATACCTGTGTATGTAAAGATACACTACCAAAGATAAACTCAAAGATCTACGTATTCACTAAATGGAATATAAACGGCTCCTTCTCTGAAGGATACTGCGCACAGTCTTACGTAAGAAAAATTACCTAACAATGAGTCCAAGGATAGTATGCAATTGTATGTCGTTAAATTGCTCTTCTTCTGTCTACGAGTGAGAGCCTTCTCATACATTGTTCTCTGAAGAGTTTATTTAGACTGATAAATCAATCTAAATATTAATTTTTAGCCTCAGATGCTTGCAAAATGAGTGTTCGTATTTTTTTCTTTCATGAGCTTATCCGATACACGTTAGCAGTAGAGGGATAGCTATGCAAAATTACGGTAACTTCGCATAATGTAGTCATCATACTCTACAAGTATGCATGGACGCAAACCAATTATCGTGATAAATATCATTATCAAACTATATCATTTAAGGCTGTGAAAAGTGGGCTGTGAAAAGTTATCCACAAAACATATCATACTATATCAATAATTATATAGGACGTCTCTCTGTCTCTCTCCTTTTCTATTCCCCTCTCCTCTTTTATTATGTTATTATTCGCAAATATTCGCGTGCGTGATTGGTTTATGATTAGTAAAAATTGCCACAATTATGTCTTATCTGTGGACTTCTCCGCTAATTTGCATAAATTCGTACATTCTGAGGCTAATTGAGGCTATTTCCCCCATTGGGTAAATAAAAGCAAAACAAAAAATACAATAGTTCCCACCCACACATATTCCCATAATATTCCTTTAAAAAACCTTTTCTCAAGCCAAATGTGACTAAGACCAACAATTGCATAGAAAAATCCCGTGAGAAAAAGAGCTGTTACTGTTGGATTGCTCGGCCAGAACCAAACCAACGAAGCAATTTCAATGACGCATGCTGTTAATGCCGATACCCAAATCATCAATGGCTGAGAATATTTCTGTAACGTATATGTCCATAAAGAATGATAAATAAGCAGATACGTATAAAGGGCTATCAAAACAATTACTGGAAAAACAACTACATGGAATGAGAAAATAATATTTGTCAAAAAGAAATAAGAAATTAACGTAATAACAAACGATACTATCCTTGCTCCGGAAAGCAGCTGAATTGTTCTTGATAAGGAGACGATAAAGATATTTTGGCTTAAAAAAAGCGAATATAAACCCAAAGCGTATATTGCGGTAAGTAACAGTCTAATAATAAAAGAGGTTGGTGTAAGCAAATAGAAAAAGCCAAATGCAAAGGTGTAAATAAACGGCAGAATGACAACTTGATATAATTTAGTTTCTCGTAAGTCCTCATATATTGCCCACAAAAGGAACAGTACCGTAAGAAACGGAAGAATTAACGTAACAATTAGTCCCCATTGTGTCAACTGATATTCAGTAAAAAATAATCCTAGGGATAAAATTACTACTGCTAGAACAAATTTCTGCCTTTTATCGATGGCAAATTGAAGCTTCCTTCTCCCCTTTTTTGCAGTTGATGCGTGGCCTTGTCTTATATTCATCTCCTACTTACCTATCTCCATCATTTCATCAGGAATGTCAAAATTTGCGTATACTTTCTGCACATCATCAAGTGAATCAAGTTTGTCCACAAAGGAAAGCGCTTTTTCTGCAGAAGCCTTATCAGAAATAGTATTAATTACTACAGGCTTAAATATAAGCTCAAAAGTCTTTATATTAAGGCCGTTTTGAGTAAGAGCATCTTTAATTTTTGTCACTTCCTCGGGCTTGGTATACAAAAACACCTCGTCTCCTGCTTCCTCAATATCTTCTACTCTATTATCAGCTGCAATGAGAAAGATATCATCCAGGGATTTTCCGTCTTTTGCAATAGTTATCACACCATTTTTTTCAAATTGGTACATGACACTTCCTTGTGCGCCCATGTTACCGCCATTTTTATTAAATACATTTTTTACTTCTGAAACGGTACGCAGTTTGTTGTCAGTAAAAGCTTCGACAACCACACTAAATCCTCCGGGCCCGAACCCCTCGTAGACCGCTTCTTCAAGCGTATCTGCCGATTTACCGCTTGCTCGCTGGATAGCACGCTCGATATTATCCTTGGGCATATTTGCTGCACGTGCTGCTTCAACTGCCAGACGCAACCGAAAATTACTGTCGGGGTCAGGAGATCCTCCCCCTTGCACAACTGCAATTGTGATGGCTTTGGAAAGTTTGGTAAACAATTGCCCACGCTTTGCATCGTTTGCACCTTTTTGTCTTTTAATTGTTGCCCATTTAGAATGTCCACTCATGAGGCTTATTATACCCTTTCTTGCTTGACATATGCAAGAAATATTAGTAGAATTACTTTCAATTCAATAGCTCTTCCTATGCCAACTATTAAAGCCCAAGCCATCCAAACAGCACTCACAGGAGATTGGAAAAGTGCTATAGATCTTAACCAGCTTATCCTCCAAGAAGAACCTGAAGATATCGATACCCTTAACAGATTAGCATTCGCCTTTTTAAGCACCGGCAATCCCAAAGACGCAAAAGATCTTTATGAAAAAGTATTAACACTAGACATGCAAAACCCCATCGCAATTCGCAACTTAAAAAGGCTCTATGATGTAAATTCAAAAAAAATAATTATGATCAATAATCTTTTTATCGAAGAGCCAGGCAAAACAAAAGTCATGGATCTTATCAATATTGCAGATAAAAAAGTAATAACACATTTAAGGTCTGGGGAAAAATTGGATCTTAAAATCAAACGCAGTCGAATTTTTGCGTACGATCTTGATAATCAATTTATCGGAATGTTGCCTGACGATACCTGTCAGCGACTTATTAAATTTATGGAAGCCGGTAATGAATATGAAGCATATGTCAGAACGGTTGATAGTAACAAAGTCAGTATCTTTATCAGAGAAACCAAACAAGTAAAAAAATTTAAGAATCAACCATCTTTTGTCTCCGGAAGCGATAAAGTAAAACTTTCCTTCCCCCATTCTTCTTCACAGAAAAAATCCATTCGTCATTCTGACTCCTCTGATGATGAATGATAAATCACTCGCCTTTTTTTCATTTCCCTATTAACAAATTCGATTTCTTTTACTTTCTTTTGTTGTTGGAATGACCAAAATGACAAAATAACGGAAAGAAAAAAAAGAAGTATAAAAACTACATAAATCATACTATAGGATATTCATATTATTAAAACTCTCTTGTCCTTTTTTTATCATTGCCAATTGTTATTACAATATCTGCAATTGTTTGTTTGTGTAATTTTGTAGCAGTAAGACCAAGATATTTTTGTAACCGATCACCCGTATACGATTCATTTCCATAGTACGCCATCGTTGTTGTCCGTTGCGTGTTTTGTGCAGACGAAACATCAACAATATTGGCGCCTCTATTTGTTAATACTTTTCCCAAGCGTTGGCCGAGTCCTGAAACACCGGTCGCATTGATAATTTGAATACTAATATTTTCCGAAGCAAGATCTTGGTCTGTTAATGCAGTTGCGATAAGTGTATTTATATCAGGAGTTTGTTCGGACAAAGTTATTTGCTCAAGTGTTCTATTGTTAGTTGATACATTTTTCGCAAGAATCAAAAGACGAATTTTATCAAGCGCTGTCAAATTAGATTGCCACAGAGTAGTATTCAAAAGCGATGACCAAAGAAATGTTGCCATATCAGTCCCAACGGCATCGCCCTCTTGAGTGATAACATATCCATCTATTGCTATGCCATAATTTTTTGCAAGCGTATCAGACGAAATATTATTGTCGTGAATAACAAGTACTGAGACGGCAGATATTTCAGGATGAAATGCAGCAATTTCTTTTACTTTTTTTTGCTGGATTACAGCAAGAGTAAAATCATGCGCAGGATCAAATCTACTCTGCTGATAAATAAAAATTATTTTTATTACAAGAGAGATGAAAATGAACGAGAGAACTAAGAGTGCATATAAATAAAATGTCTTAAGACTTTTATTATCGTGTGGGGAAACTTTTTTTTTCATAATAAAACCGTGGTTCTATAGAATAAAGTATATCAGAGGCTTTAAACAAAATTCTAGAGAGATATTTTCACAAGCGTTTGGAGAAACTGATGTAACTCGTCTGCCAAGTGAGCTTCATAGGAGAGCTTCTCTCCTGTTGCAGGCTGTAAGAAGCTGATTTTTGAAGCGTGCAGAAAAACTCGTACTAAGAAAGTACGATCTTTTCTTGCTGTTTTTCTTCCGGCATAGAGAAGATCAGAAAAAATAGGATGATTGATATATTTCAAATGTACACGAATTTGATGAGTCCTTCCTGACTGCGGATAGAGCTGGACAAAGGACAACGTTTCTTTTTTATCGGGTAATTGATAATAAGATAAGACAGTATACGTCGTTTTTGACTCTCTTCCTCCGGGGAGAACTCCGAACCTGTTCCTATTCCACGGTAATCGCCCTACAGGGACCTGTATCGCGCCTTCTGTTGGCATTATAACACCGTGTGCCAATGCAACATAGGTCTTCTTAACTGTTCTTTCTCTAAATTGATTTTGTAAATTGACAAACGCACTCGGATTTTTTGCGATAAGTAAAATTCCCGAAGTTTCTTTATCAAGCCGGTGAACTATGCCACCTCTTGCATAAAAATCATCCTCCGGTCTCCAATCCGTATCACCAAACTTATTGGTTGCTACTTTATACTGGATGCCAAACTTCTCTTCGGACCAATCTTGGATAGTCTGCTCATGTTTGGTTGTTTCCGCCCTATTTACCGTCACACCGGCTGGCTTATTGACGACTGCAAAATCGTTATCCTCAAAAATAATAGAAATACTTGGATTCATGATCTGATCATGGTTCTGCCAGTCCGAGAATGTACTCGTTCTTGCTTAATAAGTAAAATTATACTTACCAAAAAAAGTAGCGTTAAAATGATGTTTTCAGGATTAATAAAACTTTGAATATTTTTAAGAGAAGTCAATAACGATATTGTAAGCGCAATTAGGGAAAAAAGTAATAAAAATACAATTGCCAACACACCTTCTTTAAGAGATCTATTCATGATTTTAGGATAAAGAAACTGAACAAAAAAGAGCAAAAGGACAAAATAAATTATTGCATTGAGAAAGACAAAAAGCAGCTCATTTTTTGTAACAAAAAGAGAATTTACCAAAAATACCAACGGTAAAGCATACAAAAATGACAAGCTGAGAAAGTCACTTAACCGTCCCAATGGTAAACGTTTATATTTACTTATCAAGTATATCGCAAGTGTTCCCCCGATAATTGCACCAGTTAGAGATAAGCCTCCGTTTTTTAAAGAAAAGAAATCAACAAGTAGATTTTCTCCTTTTTTCAAATGGAGTATTAAATAAAGAAACCGTGAAAAAAAAAGACCTCCCCAAACAGTGATAAAAGCAATATCAAATGATTGTTCTAACGAAATTCCTTTGCGGATAAAAATATAATCGTCTTTTACCAAACGGAAAAGCGCATATAAAAAGACAAGTAAAGCCGGAATAAATAATAACAATTGCATATTATTTTATAAATATATTGACTATCCCAAATAAAAGCAAACAAACCCCAATGCCGGTAATTACCGCTCCTACTCCAATTAAATCAGATAATCCTCCCACAAGAATAATTGGAATCAAAGACATAAGACCGATAAAGGTATTGAGAAATCCATATATTTTACCGCGAATTTCTTCAGAAGTATGTTCCTGTAAACTCGTATTTGCAGGGACAAAAACAAATGAGTTAGCTATTCCCAAAATAAAAGCCAAAACTACCATAATATGATAAATCGTTATTGTGAACAAATGCGGCAAGGAGAGGTTAATATCTTGAACTATTGCACGAGATACGACTTTTGAGCCAAAGGGTAAAAGAAGCATCGCAATACCGGATAAGAAAATTCCCGCCGTTATCAACTTCTCTTTTGGATGGTTGTGAAATACATTAACTAAAACAATGGACCCTATCACCATTCCAAGTGCAGCAGGTGTTACAAAAATAATTGGGAATTGCACAACTGGAATTCCCAATATCTGGGATGCATAACCGGGAGCAACAGTTGCTAAAATTAAGATAAGAATTTGAGAAAGCGAGAGTAAAAATAACGAATGCGAAATAGCTCTTGTATGTCTAATATAGGATAAAGTTTGTTTTATATCTTTGAAAATGTTTATTTGCTTCAATTTTTCTCTGTTTTGCAATGTGCGTTTCGTGTCGTACGGTTTGATAAATGAAATGAAAATCGCACCTATAATAAGCATTGCAGCGAAAAGTAAAATATCTTCAACCGGCTTGAAAAATATCAATAACGGTCCTGATAAAACATAGGCAACAAGAACCGATCCAAATATTGCCAAACCAAAAAGCGCATTAGCATGTAAAAGCAACTTTTTTTTAACTACCAATGGCACCATGGGACTCTCAGCCGGAATGAAGAATTGAAAAAGTATAGAAATAAGCAGTGAAATAACATAAATCATAAAAAGATTATTCAACAGCAGTGCTAAAAGAATAAGAAGCAACGCACGGATACTGTTGGTAATAATTAATACCTGCTTTTTATTCCACCTATCAACATATGCACCGGCAATTGAACCGAAGAATATTGCTGGAATCGTAAATGAAAGAACAACTCCTGAGACAGCAGTATTTGAGTGTGTTAAGTTATATACAGTAAAAATTAAAAAGAAGTTAAAAAGATTTGTGGCAACTTGAGTAAATACCTCTCCAATCCACAAATATAAAAAAGACCGTTCTAAGAATACGCGAAAAATATGTGCGTTCATGATTATGCTTTTTCCGAGTATGCGCCGGTACGTGTATCAACACGAATCATCTCACCCGTGTTAATAAAGAGAGGTACTTTTGTTTTCATTCCATTTTCTAAAATTGCTTCTTTAAAAACATTTGTTGCTGAATTTCCTTTTGCACCTGGTGCTGTCTCCGTAACTTTAAAAGTCATCTTTGGAGGAAGCAAAACTGTCAGCGGTTCATTGTCTAAAAAACTTACATTAAAGGTCTCCCCTTCTTTAAAATAGATATGTTCCGGAACAACTTTGAGAGGGATACTCACCTGTTCGTAAGTTTGTGAGTCCATGAAATATACTGCTTCGTCATCTTTGTAGAGGTATTGCATATCCTTTTTTAAGACAGGCATATCATGAATTTTTGCTCCATTAATGTAGCTTTTATCTATAATAGAACCTGTTTTGACATTTTTTACTTTTACCTTGATATTCGCTGAGCCACGCCCCATCTTAATATGCTCATAGGACAAAACGGTAAAATACGCTCCATCTTCTTCATAGGTTGTCCCTGCACGTAATTCAGTTACCGAAATCATATTATTTTGCCTTCCTTTTTACTCTAATCAACCCGGAACATGGAATAACTTCAATGTCTCTTTTCTCTATCTCATCAAAAAAGATATTTGCTCCAATTGAGTCGCTAGACATATGTCCGGCATTAATAATATTCACGTGTAATTTCCTTAACTCTTTCAATGCATCTTCTTTGATATGCATATCAATTACTGTTCCTACTCCTGCTTTTGCTAACTCTATATACCATTCTTTTGATGGATTTGTACCGCCAGTAAAGAAAAGTGCAATCTTTCCTGCTTTGCTTTGATGTGATCCTGAAACAACAATCGGACCTGCTTTGCCACGTTTTGCTTCTTGATATTCAGGGATCTCAAGCATTGTATCCATGATGTCTCCGACAGTATCGAATTCTTTATCCATAAGATGTGCCTTCATAAACTGATCTCCTAAGTTATCCCACACGGTATGGAGTGTCATAAAAGGAATAGCAAGAAGTCGTGCCGTATCAATTGTTTGGTTATGATTAATCGGATGGATTCCTCGTTCAACATCCCTCATCCGCTCGCGCAGTAGTGCATCTGCCAGATGAATTGGAATGCCCGCTTCCGCACTTACTTCGATTTGCAGATCCATAACTTCGTGAAGACTCGCAAATGCATTTCCTTCGGGATGGTGACCGATTAAAAGATCAATTTTAGCACCTTTCTCATTTAATCTATCGGTTAATAACACTTCCGTTGCATTTGCATCTATTCCCGCCAGAATTTTTTTCACTTCTTTTTTTGGATTGTCGCTGAATATGCGTGTATCGGAGTAAGGATTGGTTAATGCCTCTTTATCAAAATACTTTTTTTTCTTTTCGGGTAGCTCATCATAGCGTTTTTTATTTTTTTGAAGATATCGTTTTACTGAGTCTAGCCCCCTTGGATCCGCATTCATTCCCATCTCTAGAGCTAAATCATATATTTCTTGAATAGTCATGCCATCAAGTATATAATAGTGAAGCGTTTATTTCAAGGCTTGACTAAAAATTAAAAGCAAATAATTTGCGCCGAGGTGGTGGAATGCGCCGCTACGATGTAGCAAGTCCTCTTGAAGGAGCAGACAGCCGAAGGCAAAAATATGAAAAAAGTTAGCGAAACTAAAATAGATAGTTAAACAGGCCGAGGTGGTGGAATGGCAGACACGAAGGTCTCAAAAACCTTTGGAGATTACACTCCGTGGGGGTTCGACTCCCCCTCTCGGCACACACACTAGTAATGTAAGATAATAAATCTAATATGTCACTTAATGATAACGAACTTCCACCTCTTGAAGCACAAATAGCAGCATATACAGATTCTTGGAAAAATGTTCTTCGCTGGAAAACAACTGGTTCGGCAGAGGTAACAACTCCTCATTTCAAACATGTTAACGTTACCTCTTTACTTCCTTTTAGTGGAGCTTCAAAAGAGTCCTCACGAGCAGAGAACCCTCTTGCTGCTCCGATTGCCCAAACGAGTATAGATTGGCTTGCCTCAAGAAACCTCTCTGAACGAACTCCCTCCAATATTCATATGATACTTTACCCTTTGGAAAAAGGAGGCCAACTATTTCCAAGTACTTCAAAAAATGCACAAGGCTTTCATCATATAAGAGGTGGCTATCCATCAGCATTTGTCGGAATGAGACACGTAGAAGAAAATCAGTGGTCTATGCAACCACTTACAGTAGGACATGAAATAGGAGAAAATATGATTTCACAAATGGCAAAAAATCAAGATGGCGCTGTTGGTTTTTATGGCTTAACTCTTGCTGACCATCCACTAAAAGAAGGATTCTGTGATGTATTAGGGCTTGATTATTTTAAGTTTTTTATCCAACAATCACAAGGAAAAGATATCCACCACACATATGATCAGGCAGTTGCTAGAGCATTTCACGAATTCGACACACGAAGACTTCTTGGCACTCTACCTTATAATCAAGCAACACCTGATGAACAACAATTTCTCAGATATCCAGTAGCAGGAAGTATTGCCTCACGAATTGCACAAACATATGGTCTAGAAAAACTTATCTTATATTTTGAAAGTGAAGCTGCAGCAAAAAGAGCTCAGGATACGGAATTTCTTGCTAACCCTTCATTTCTCATAGAACGCCCACATATTATTTCTCAAAGAAAAGAACTGAGAGATTTACTACAAACTCTTGGATATGAGCCTGAACAATTTGCGGATCTTGGTACTTCATCTAGACCATTGGATGATAGACCAGAGGGTGCAATTGCTGCAAAAATTGCAGATCAATTTTCAGAATGGGAACAGGCTGAAGAGGATGCACAGCGTAGTTATGAAATGAATGATACTACTCATGAACAACAACGACAAGAACAACATCCAAACTTCATGCAGATGGTACAAGAAAGTATCACAGAATCAGCAGCAAGAGAAGCATTTGGAACTGAATTTTCTTCTGAAACTTTTCTTAATGAATGGAGAACTGAATTATTGCAGAGAGTAAACTAAATACTTATCATAATGTGGTAGAATAGTTGGTACTAAATCTCCAGTATCGATATGAAGTACTTTATTACAACAATTGTTATTCCAATTTTATTACTCATTTCTCCATTCTCTGCTGCGGCACAAACTGCAACACCTGAAGCAAGCTTAGCGGTGAAAGCATCTGCAAGCGCACAACAAAGTAAAAAACAATTGAAGCAGGTCCTGCAAAATATTAATGAGATTACCAATCCCGAACAAGACAAGCAAAAAAATACTGTGCTTTCAGAATTACAACAAAATAGAAATGTTGCTCACTTATCACTTATAAACGCTTCTCCTTTCGCAATTCAGTATGCGATAAAAGCAGGAGTCCCGACCAATACGATTGTCCTGATTTTGCTTTTGCCCCTTCTGGCAACAATTGTTGTAGCATTTCGTTATCTTGTTGGTCTTTCCGGCATTGGCCTCCTGGTACCGATTGCGCTTTCTATCACCTTGCTAGCAACGGATGTAACACCGGGTTTTATTATGTTGGCTGCAATTATTGTTGCGTCACTTGTTTCTCGATTTTTTCTTAAGCGCTTCCCTATTATGCAAATGCCAAAAATTGCGCTTTCAATGCTGATGGTTTCGATATTTTTATTAATTGCGCTTACCATCAGCTCAATTTATGGAATTGTTGATGTCAGAAATCTTTCTATTTTTCCAATTCTGTTATTTATCTTATTAAGTGACCGGATCGTTACCATCTTTTTGGAAAGGGATTTTATCGAGACTATTCAGACAACCGTTATTACACTTTTTCTCGCAATCCTTGGATTTTTACTCCTCACATGGGATCAACTAAGGCTCTTTACTTTGATTTATCCTGAATTTATACTCCTGCTCATTCCGATAAATATTTTGATCGGTAGATACTTTGGTCTGAGAATGACTGAGTATATTAAGTTTCAACCTGTTCTCAAACATGCCAGTAAGTAAAACAGTATTGGGCATGAATGCCCGCAACTTTCTTTATATTAGACCCTTTAACAAACCTTCAGCAAAACACCTCGCTGACGATAAGCTTGAGACAAAAAATTTACTTTTGGCAAATAATATTCCAACGCCAGAACTTCTCGCAACTTTTTACACAAGAAAAGATGTCCGTAATTTTGAATGGAATCTTCCTGAAAATGGCTTTGTCATAAAACCTGCACGAGGATATGGCGGCAGCGGAATCATTGCTTTCAAAAGTTGGAGAAACGGTATCGGAACAACTGTCAGCGGACAGGAATATACTATTCAACAGTTGGAATCACACATATTCAACATCCTTGATGGCGCTTTTTCTTTGCAGTACGCGCCGGATAAAGCGTTTATTGAAGAGCGGGTTATTCAGAGTCCTTTTTTTAAAAAAATTGCACCCGTTGGACTTGCTGATATCCGTATCGTTGTTTTTCGACTGGTTCCTGTAATGGCAATGATGAGAATCCCCACACTACAATCCTTTGGAAAAGCAAATCTTCATTTGGGCGCTTTGGCTGTGGGAATTGACCTTGCAACCGGCATTACAACAAGTGCGACAAGTAAGAGCCGTATGATCTATTTTATCCCCCAAAGTAAAAAGAAAACTGCAGGAATGAAGCTTCCTAATTGGGAAGATATGCTACTCCTGGCATCCAGGACACAACAAATTATCGGTCTTGGGTTTGCCGGAGTTGATATCGTGATTGATGCAAAAAAGGGTCCGGTTATTCTGGAAGTTAACTCAAGACCGGGACTCAAAATTCAAAACGCGAATCTCGCATCGCTTCGTACACGACTTGAACGGATTGAAGATATGGATATCCCCTCACCCAAGCGTGGTGTAACATTGGCACAAACGCTTTTTGCAGAAAAATTTTCGGAGAAAGTGACTACTTCTCCACAAATACTTCCTGTTGTCTATCCTGTTTTTATTAGAATAAAAGATTCGGTAAAAGAAATCAAAGCCAAACTCGATACCGGCGCTTATCGATCATCAATGGATAAAAATTTGGCGGAAGAATTGGGATTACCCATTGAGAAAGAACAAATTTTTATCAAATCTGCAAGCGGACAAGCGTATCGTCCAACCGCAAAATTGTCATTTCAACTTGCCGGCAAAAAAATAACATCGCAAGTTACACTTGTAAACCGTTCACATTTAAAATATCCAATGATTGTCGGAAGAGTTGACCTTAAAGGATTTTTGATACGCCCGGAAATTGATCATGAGCAAGATAACGATCTGATTGATGAAGTGGAAGAGTGATATATGAAACATAAATCTTCAAAACGTTAACCCTTATATTTTTTCATTTATAAAACTTCAATTCCAAACTTCTTCAATTCTTTTGTCAGTAAAAAAACTGACAATCCTGTTGCTCCGGAATCATCTCCTTCAATTTTCTGGATAAACACTGCTGCCAATTCATGGACAGCATATGCTCCTGCTTTATCAAAAGGTTTCTCCCGCTCAATATATTCGGCAATTTCTTTTGAAGAAATCTTACGAAACCAAATTTTTGTTTCAGTCGATTTCGTCACTCTCTTTTTCGTTTCGGTATCTAGTAATGTAAAACCTGTAACTATCGAATGCTCAGTGCCACTCAATTTCCGGAGTATCTTTTTGGCAGCTTCTTCATCCTTTGGCTTGCCGATTACTTCATCACCACAGACAACCATTGTGTCTGCGGCAAGAATAATTGCGTTTGTAAACTTTGCCCCGACTGCTTCTGCTTTTTGTTTGGATAATGCTTCAACTTGTTTACGAGGAGTCAGACCAGGAATTAACTTTTCCTCAATTTCACTTGGAAAAACGCTAAAGTGTAATCCGAGTAATTCTAATAATTGTTTTCTGCGAGGAGAGGCAGAAGCAAGGATTAACTGTTTCATTGAAATCATAAAGAAGTACGTAATGTCTCTTCTCTGTTATATCTATCTATTGCCAATTGAATTAATCTATCAACTAGTTCAGTATATGAAATGCCACTCGCTTCCCACATTTTGGGATACATGGAAATATTGGTAAAACCCGGTATTGTATTTGCTTCATTAGTATAAAAAGTACCATCCTTTGCGAAAAAGAAATCAATACGTGCCATGCCTTCAAGACATAAAGTCTGAAAAACTTTCTTTGCTAATTTTTGTAATTCTTTCACTTTTTCTTCTGACATTTTTGCAGGGATTTCCAATTGTGCAGCTTTCTCATCCAAGTATTTTGCATCATAATCATAGAACTCATGACTCGTTATTACCTCACCAGGGACTGAGACAATCAGGTCTTCATTTCCGAGAACTGAAATTTCTATTTCCCGTCCGATGATATTTTCTTCAATAATAACTTTTGTGCTATACAAAAACGCTTCTTTCAAAGCAGGGAGAAATTCTTCAACCTTATGCACTTTGTTTACCGCAACTGAGGAGCCGAGATTGGTAGCTTTTACAAAAAAGGGCAAACCGAGCTTTTTCTTAACTGCTGCAAAATCTATTTCCTCATCTTTTCTGAAAACCAAAAATTTTGCAATGGGAAGACCTGCTTCGTGCAATAACCGTTTGGTTACATCTTTATCCATTCCTACTGCCGAGCCCAGAACACCTGCGCCGACATACGGGATATTCATCAACTGCAATGCTCCTTGAACTGTTCCGTCTTCACCAAACGTTCCGTGGAGTACTGGAAAAACAACATCAATATTTTGGAGCTGAGCAGCTCCTGAAGAAATCATCATGCTATTCCCTCCTTTTACTACTAAAGATATTTCACTGTCATGATTTAACGACTTTTGGTGAGAAAAAGATGAGTCAAGTAAGTAGTTTTCTTTCAACTGATGCCATACACCTTCTTTGTCGATACCAATCAAAACAGGTTCATATTTCTCTTTATCAAGCGAGTGTACGACGTTCTTTGCAGACTGGATAGACACTTCATGCTCGGCAGATTTTCCTCCAAAAAGAACAGCAACTCGAATTTTTTTCTTTGGTGTAGTCATAAAATTAATTTGAATTGATGAAGTATCTTGTCAATCTTTCCATCCCTTTTATTATATCCTCTTTACTTCTTCCAAAGCAAAGACGAATATGATTTTCACCTCCCGGTCCAAAATCATTTCCCGGTACCACAGCGACTTGTTCTTTTTCAAGAAGTTCGTAACAAAATGCAACACTACTTTGTTCTTTTAATAATCGTGGAAAGAAAAAATAGGAACCTTTCGGCAATTGATAACTAAGATAATTTTCTAAATTATCAAGATATTTTTGCATCAGCTCCCGATTCTCTGCATAGATAATTTTATTATTTTCAAGGATTCTTTTTCTATTTTCAAGTGCTGCAAGTGCAGCGTATTGCGAAATGACTGGTGCGCAATTTACCAATGCATCATGAATAGGAAGAATCTTTTGAGTCACTTTTCTGTGACTATGTAAAAATGCGACCCGCCAACCGGTAAGTGAAAAATCTTTTGAAAAACTAACTACACGAATAATAGTTTCTTTAAATTCATCATTAACGCTTGGAGTATACATATCATTATTGTCAAAAAGCATATTGCCATATACCTCATCAAGAATCACAATTATATTTTTCTTCTTAGCAAGAGTACAAATTTCAGTCAGTTCTTCCTTTGAATAAATTGATCCTGTGGGATTGTTGGGATTACAGAGTAAGAGTGCCGCTGTTTTTTTTGTTATACTTTTTTCTAATAAAAGGATATCTAGATTCCAACCATTACTCTCGTTGAGCGGCAGAAAAACAGGCTTACCTTTTGCGCTTTCAACAATTTTATAATATGCAGAATAACTTGGTGTTGGAATAATAACTTCATTACGTAGTGGAGTTAAAAGAGATAAAATAACTGCCATTAACCCTTCTGTCGCTCCTGCAGTGATAAGAATTTCATCCGTGCTATACTGCATATCCTCAGTCAATAACATTTCTGAAATCTTTTGTCGCAACTGCAGTATTCCTTGCGGATCAGAATATGCATCGACTTTATTTTCCTGCATCGCTTCAATAACGGCAAGCCGAATTGCATTATCACTGGGATGATATGGAATTCCTTGGCTTAACGATACGACATGTGGATTGTACCGCGCATAGGTTTCCATTTGTTTTATTGCGTTAAGAGTCATAGGAGCTATTGTTACATATGAAATTACTCTCGTCAAAAGATGCAATTTGAATCAAAAATTCCGCGCCTAGCTTATACCTAAAACGATCATCGTCCAAAAATAATAGACATTTATTCGCTTTGGTTATATAATATATCTAAATTTTATGGAAAAAATAATAAAAAACGCTCTGGCAGATCTGGGGTTAACTGAAAAAGAAATACGTTTTTTTCTTACCAATTATCAATCAGGGCCATCGACAATAAATGATATTGCAAAAATCGCACGAATAGAACGCTCTACTGCTTATCTTATCGCACAAAATTTATTAAACAGAAGCCTTATTCTAGAAGATTTCAAACGATATAAAAAAACTATCATCACTGTTGAACCAAAAACTCTTTTAAGAATGTTGTTGGCAAAACACCGGCAAATTGGGCGGCATGAACAAGCGCTCCAAGAAAATCTGCCCGAACTTCAGGCGATTCATCAATCATCCACTATCCGGCCAAAAGTGAGAACTTATGAAGGGACACAAGGACTTCTTGCAATATGGAGAGACATTCTGGCTGATTCCCAAGAAGTTCTGCTGTGGACCAATCAAGAAACAGAAAATAATGTCTTTTCAGAAAAATATCATTCGCTCTTTATTGCGGAACGAATAAAGAAAAAAATTGATATGAGAGTTCTTGTAGTAAATAATCAAAAAGGAAAACTGCTAATAAAAAGCGATACCAAACAAATGCGTCAATCAAAACTGCTTCCAAAAAATGTATTTTTCAGTGCTGAAACATATATCTATGGAACTAAAGTTGCTACTCTTGATTACAATAAGGACATTATCGGAATTATTATCGAAAGCGAACAAATTGTGCAGTCTCATCGAGCGATGTTTGATATGACATGGGGAAATTTATGAGAGCTTCTTCTCTCGTTTCTCATCCCAAAATTTCCCTCGACGCGGGAGTTTTTCAACATCAGCTTTATTGTTCAATAATTTCTCAATAATTCCTTCCAACAGTAATGATTGCGAGCCCTTAAATAGCACTAGTTCTCCACCCTTCAAATCTCGTTGCATATCAAGAGCCACTGCATATTTGTTTTCTTTTGGATAAAAACTAATATGATCTGTCCGATGTGCCATTTTCATTAATTGTGGATATGTATACTTTTCCATACGAGACCCAACTAAAATAATTCTTTCGAATGAATACTTTGCTAACGCCTCAGCCAATTTCTCATGCTCTTCTTTTTCTTCTTTACCCAGCTCAAGCATGTCGCCAATGACCACCCATTTTTTCTTTTCAGAAATTTCTGAAAACATCGAAAGCATGGCTTTAATTGAGCCCAAATTGGCATTATATGAACTATCAATAAGTGTTGTATTTTTTATTCCTTGAAAAAGAGAACCTCGTCCCGGCGGAAGAGAAAAATTACTAAACGAGGAGTCAATTCTTTCACCAATACGACTCATTACTATCTTGCAGCTAATCAATGCATAGACAATATCTTCTGGAAGTAAAAACGGGAAAGAGTATGTTTGTTTATCTATTACAAATTCTGTGCCGCTGGCGTTAACATGATATTTCTGAAGAGATGCTTTTTTGCTAATTTTTTCTACTTGTGCTTTTGTCCGCGCAAGTTGTTTGATAATTAAATCAGAATCGCCATTGACGATGCATGAAATGGAACAATATGCAAGAAAATAGCCGTATTCGTAAGCAATCGCTTCATCAACTGTTACAAATTTTTTCTGAGAAACGAGCGAGTCAAAATTCATACTATGTGTTCTGGAGACATTTACCCATAAAACGTGATCGGGTCTTAAAAATTCTGCGAGGAACTTCCCCTCACCGGGCCTATCACAGTCTGCCTCGACGACATATATTTTTTCTTTGGGAGGAGTTTTAAATGCTTTAATTGGCGCTTTAATAATGAGTTTAAACCATTCAGATGTTTGCAAACTTTTTCTGTGCAGATCCAAAACATCAAATGGCACACCGTAGCTACTATTAGCATGATGAGAATATTTTGCTTTTTCTCCAATTTGCGATTCTAATAAATGTAAAAGAGTCGTCTTGCCACTTGATCCTGTGACAACAACAATTTTCGGATGCCAACGCTTGAGACGAATCGCAGCAAAAAATTTAAAATATGATGCGAGAGGAAAATATAACACCTTTTTAATTTCTTCCATGATCTAAACTTAATTGTAGCAGAGATTCGAGGTTCTGTTTATGCAGCAGAGGATTCCCTCTTCTCAACACTACTAAACCTTATTCTGTTACCTTGAAACAGAAGATCAATCTCCCCTGTTGGGCCGTTGCGGTGTTTGGCGATGAGCAGTTTGGTTGGAATATGCGTTGGAGAACTTTCCGTATCCGGTCGATAAAGAAACATCACGACATCGGCATCCTGCTCAATTGTTCCGGATTCGCGAAGGTCTGCAAGTTGTGGTTTTTTCTCACCCCGGTGTTCAACAGCACGCGATAACTGTGATGCGGATAATACTGGAATCCCAAGTTCTCGGGCCAAATTTTTTAACGCTTGAGAAATCATCGCGACTTCCTGCACACGGCTTTCATAGCGTTTGCCCGGAACAATAAGCTGCAAATAATCAACGATCAGGACAGAAAGGTTGTGTTCCATCTGAAGCCTACGGGCTTTACTGCGCATTTCCACCAAAGACAACCCAGGGGTGTCGTCAATAAAAATTGGCGCATCAGCAAGTTGTCCCATCGCGTCTGAAAGCTTGCCAAAATCATCCTCAGATAATTTCCCTGTCTTGAGCCGCCATGCGTCAACGTCCGCCTGTCCGACAAGCAAACGATCAACAAGCTCTTCTTTACTCATTTCAAGAGAAAATATGCCAACGGGATTTTTGTCGTTGACTGCAATATGCTGGGCGATATTTAACATAAAAGCAGTCTTCCCCTGACCCGGACGTGCTGCGAGAATAAGCAAATTATTTTTTTGCATACCGGAAAGCATACTGTCCAGATCAAAAAATCCTGTCTTTACACCCCTCAGTCCAACACCTTCTTTTTGCAGTTCATCAATTCTGTCAAAACTCTCAGTCAAGGTCTCTTTCAAGGCGATAAATCCTCGTGTCAGATGTCCCTGTGAGATTGAAAAAATTGACTCCTCAGCTTTATCCAACAAATCCTTTACTTCACTCTCTGCCTTGTATCCAATTTCAACAATTTCTGTCCCTGCAGTGATAAGTCGACGTTTGGTGGAGTCTTCTTTTACCATTTGTGCATAGGTTGAGACATTGGCAGCTGTCGGAACTTGTTCAACCAAATCCGTTAAGTATGAGGTGTCAAATTTCTTGAGGAGTTTACTTTTTTTTAGCTTCTCAGTGAGAGTCAGAAGATCGATTGGCCTTCGTTCTTCATAGAGAACCAGCATCTCACCGTAAATTATACCGTTAATATCACTATAAAAATCTTCTGACTTGAGAATTTCACTAACAGGGACAATAGCATTTTTATCGATGAGGATGGCGCCTAAAACGCTTTGTTCGGCAGTATCGTTGTGAGGTAAGATCTTTATGGACATAGAGTCAGGTAATTAGCATTTAGTGTCTAGTTGCAAACATGAGGTTTTTAGCAGTAATGAGTAAATACTAAACGCTAACCGCTAGACGCCAGACGCTAACAAAATTGTTTCCATTTCTGTAGGGAGTTTACCAAGACTGGCAGAATATTTATTCATCTTTTGCAATTTTTCTTTCTCAAACCCTTGTGCCACATCAGTTGCTTTTTCTCCACAGAACAATCGATCCGATGACAACTTCCATGCCATCAATGTTCATACTGTAGAGAACACTTTTTTCATTTCTAAGTCCGGTAATTTTGACGCCGCCGATTTCATACTCCCCTGCTCCATTGAGGACAACAGATTCATCTGCATCAAACTCTGCTCCAGGTTCAAATAATAATACTGCGTTTGCAGGAATCGGGCTTTGTGGATTTATCGCAAAAGTGGCTGTTTTCCCTTTGACCCGTAAGACTGATTTTGGCAATAATGCAATTTCCATGTACCCCATACTAACACAAGCTATTTGCCTTGACAAGTGGTTACAATTATCGTATTATCGTTCCAACTAGCTGACTTTCTACGGCTCCAGATATTGCCCAATATCTGTATCTACCTGCCAAAAGCTGTTGTCAAACATGAAAGCTGAAAAAGTAATTTTATCATTTATTGCTGTTTTTGTGGGATTAATTGCCGCCGGCGTTGCCTTTTACTTATATCAAACAACCAAAATAATTCCCGATCAGCCCAAACCATCTGCGACAAAAGTTGCTACCCAACAAGCAACCCCAACTCCTTCAGGCTCTGACATTTTCATCTTAGACACACCGCAAGACGAACAAGTTTTTGATAAAAAATTAATCACAATAAAAGGAACGACAGTTAAAGGAGCAACAGTTATTGTCTCGACTTCTGACAACGATCAAGTTGTCCAGCCAGCAGACAACGGTAATTTTACGTTGACCCAAACAATTCCTGATGGTACAAGTATGGTGGAATTCAGCGTGATCTTTCCCGATGGCACGCAAAAGAAAATTGAGAGAACGGTAACATTTTCGACAGAAAATTTTTAATATGAAAAAGAAAATACTTATTACAACACTACTGTTATTTTTCGTCTGGACAAACCAAACTTTCGCTGCAACGCCAACACCTACAAGCAGTGCGGCAGTTAACTCACAAATTAACCAGCTGAAAGACAAAATTGCATCACAAGTTTCAAAACTAAACCTTGTTGAAAAACGCGGAGTAATCGGCATTATCCAAGCTGTTGCAAACAACCAGATAACTCTCACCGACACACAAGGGAGAACTCGCTTTGTTGACGTGGATGAAATTACCAAATTTTCATCTGGTGCATCCAATGCATCTTTTGGCTTGTCTGACTTAAAAAAAGGCATGCTTGTCAGCGTTTTGGGAATTTACAACAAGGAATCACAAAGAATCTTGGCAAGATTTATTGATACGACGACGGTTCCTACCCGATATGCAGGAGAAATAACGGCAATTGATGGAAAAAATTTTCTGCTGAGTATGATGACTGTTGACCAAAAATCTGTCAAAGTGGAAATTGATACCGCCTCAACAGTGTCTTCATACTCCAATGGTGGATCTCTCACAAAATATGGATTTTCCAAACTCAACGTTGGAGACCTGGTCGAAGTTGTCGGATATCCTGACAAAAAAGATGCAACACTCCTTATCGCGGATCGGATGATTGATTTTCTTGACGCGCCAAAAGATCAAAAAATCATGATTGTAACACCAACTGCATCCGCAACATTTGCTCCGACAAACGCAGGTGCAAAAAACATCAAACCAATTAAATAGCAATGAATCCTCGTATACAAAAGCTTAGAAATCTATTAAGTGTGGAAAATCTTGATGCCGTCTTTGTTTCATCATTACCTAATATAATGTATCTTACAAATTTTTCGGATTTTACAACGTTGGCTCGTGACGGGTATCTCTTGATAACAAAAAAAACCCAGTATATTTTTACTCATGGTATTTACAAAGAAGCAGTTGAAAAAAAAGTAAAAGACTTTACTTTGATCGATATTAAACGCGAGAATCCCATTAGCACCTCTATAAAAACCATCATAGAAAAAGAAAATGTTAGAAACTTAGGATTTGAATCATTTGATCTTAAAGTAAATGAATACGAACAATTAATAAAAAAACTTGATAAAAAGATATTAGTCCCGACGGATTTAATTCACAATTTACGAATTCATAAATCTTCTGATGAAATAAAGGAAATTAAAAAAGCATGCGAACTTGGTGATAAAGCTTTTGAATTTTTGTTGAAGGAACTCAAACCAGGAATTACAGAAATAGAATTAGCAGTAGAATTTGAATTTTTTATCAAAAGTCATGGAGCAGATATTTCTTTCGATTCAATCGTAGCATTTGGCCCAAACGCCTCAAAACCTCATCACGTTCCGACAAATACAAAACTAAAACTGAATCAGTTTGCCCTTTTTGACTGCGGCGTAAAACTCAACAACTATTGCTCAGACATGACGAGAACTATTTTTTTCGGGAAAGCATTGAATAAGCAAATGAAAAATTATAACGAAGTTCTTGTAAGTCAAAAAGAGGCAATCGCATTTATTCAAAATAAATTGAAAACGGAACAAAAGATAATTGGCAAAGAAGTTGATGCTGTTACAAGAAGCTATCTGATAGAAAAAGGCTATGCATCAATGCCACATTCGCTTGGACATGGAATTGGTCTCGAAGTGCACGAGTCTCCTCGGCTAACAATTCTTTCAGAAGAAGTATTACAAAATGGAATGGTATTTTCTATTGAACCTGGAATATATCTCCCAGGAAAATTCGGAATCCGCATCGAGGATATTTTTGCAATAGAAAATAATAAGCTTATCCAGCTCACAAATTCATCAAAAGAACTGCTTGAATTATAAACCTCCCGCTTGCCAAGCTACTTCTCTTCATCTATAGTTAATATATGCCTGACCAATCAATGCAAGCGGTAACAACGGATATAGAAAATGCACTGCTTGATATCATTACCAACAATTTGGATCAGGAAAAAATGACCGTGGAAGAAGCACAAAAAATTGCACAAGAATTTTTGGCATTACTTCCCCTGCAAGACAAAAAAGATCTTCTAGAAAAACTCTATAAATTTGGCCTAAAACATACCGAAACAAAAAATCTCTATCTTAAATTCGCAAAACCCGTCGAAGAAGAAGAAAGGCAAAGAAAACTGACCCTTATGAGTGAACATATCAAAAACGGGCTGCTAGAGCACGCTCTTGCCGTTGCGAAAGGAGAAACACCAAATGGCTGAGGCAACAGTAGTAGAGAGACCTGCACCAACTTCTCCAGAAGATGCAACCGGAGCGACACAGAAGGCAAAACTTTCTGAGAAAGCGAGAGAAAATGTCAAAAAATTTACCGCAGGAATTAGAAAAATATGGCGACGAGATAATCCCAGACCAGCGCTCGATGTCGCAGCTAACGGAGCCAAACCAGATGCAACACAACGAGCAGATGTATCCTCTACTTCTGAAGGATTTGATTTTAAGTCTCAAAGAGCAAAAGTGGAAGCAGCGAGAAATTTGCCTGCCGACAAATTAAAGGAATCAGCTCAAGACGGCAATATTCACGCCAAGACAGCCCAAAGAGAGCAAAAAGGATCAGCTGCAGCAGAAACAGATACCTCCGCACCCAAAGCTGAAGACGACACAAGTGAAAGGCAAAATCTAACCGATTCTGCAGAAGATCAAGCTGAGGATTTGAAAACATTTCAAACAGAACATACTGAATTACTTAAAAAGTATGGAAAAATTCCTGCTTCACCAGAAGGAACAGAAAAACAAGCTGAACCTAAAGCACAGCAGCCCAATACGACAAACGAAAAACATCAGGATGATGAAACAGCACGCAGAAAGTTGCTTGAACCATTGAGTAACGAAGCATTAGAAGACAGAATTGCGATAGGAGATGCTGGAAGTAAATTAGCAGAAACAATTCGCGATGAAAGACAAAAAAAGGAGCAAACTCCTGGTGCGGCTCAAAATTCACAAGAAGCAGATGCAGGCGCACAATCCCAAGAACCAAGACCTGCTGATGCAGCTACTCCCGAAGCTTCTCAAACTACTACCGAAACAGCAGCTCAAAGAGAAAAACGAAGAGGAACGGACGAAGAATTCGCTCAATTGCTTAACAAAATGCATGAAGATGTAAGTAGTATGTCTATTGAGGAACAAGAAAAAATCGTCAGATACATGAATGAGCGGCTTATGGATGAGTCAAAGATTGGTAAAACTTCAGAAGCAGGTACTCAATCCCCTTCCCCAGAAGACCTATTATCAGCTGTTAAACAACTAACTCCAGAACAAATCCAGCAATTTCTCCAAACAGAAAACGGCCGAGCTCTTCTAAAAATAATGCAAGCATTTCCTGACAAAGCGGGAGAGATTTTGGATGATATGACAAATGCGCTCGATGGCGTGGATAGCGCGAGTGGACAAATATTTGATAAAGAGAAGGCATTAAACTCTTCTTTGGGTAATATTGCAAATAAACTTGCAGAACAGCTTTCTTCCGGTAATGACGAAACAACTAAGGAAGCAAGGAGAAAATTATCTATTCTTAAAATACTCCTCTTAACCGTTGGTATCCCTCTTGTTGTTATCGGCGCAGCATTAGCTACTGAGGCGGCAATAATTACAGGCACAGCCCAAGCGGCACAGAGATAATCTATTCTTCGAAATTTCTCAACAATATGCTATCATAGAGGCATGATAAAACCACAAACACTTAAGGGTTTTCGCGATTTTCTGCCTCTTGAAGCGAGGAAAAGACAATATGTTATTACCAAATTGCAGAGTGTCTTTGAATCATTTGGTTTTGAGCCGCTTGAAACGCCAACACTCGAATACGAAGAAGTTCTCACCGATAAATACGGCGAAGAGGGCGATCAATTGATGTATCGTTTTGAGGACAATGGCAAACGAAAAGTTGCAATGCGCTATGATCAAACAGTTCCCCTCGCCCGTGTGGTGGCACAGTACCAAAACGAACTTTCTATGCCCTTCAAGAGATATCAAATTCAACCTGTCTGGCGTGCTGAGAACACGCAGAAAGGCAGATATCGGGAATTTGTACAGTGTGACATTGATACGGTGGGGACTGATTCTGCATTGACTGATGCAGAGATAATTGTTGCAGCATTGAGAACTTATCAATCACTAGGGTTTAAAAATCTCACAATATTAGTTAATGACAGAAGTGTATTTGGAAATTTACCGGTTGATGCAATCATCACTATCGATAAACTTAAAAAGATTGGTGAAGAAGCAGTTTGCAAGCAACTTTTTGAGAAAGCTATCGTAGGGAGTATTGCAGATGGGAAAAAACTATTACATGAGCTTACCCAACATCGAGGTACTCCCCGATTAATTGAAGTATTTAAAACACTTAAGGAATCTGGTATTCAAGAAAGTGTTTTCAGATTCTCTCCTACTCTTGCTCGTGGACTAGACTATTATACGGGAGCTATTATAGAAGTAGAAACTTCTGATTATCCATATGGCTCATTAGCAGGTGGCGGTCGATACGATAACTTAATTGGTATGTTTGCGGGTCGACAAATTCCCGCTGTTGGCATATCTTTTGGTTTTGACCGGACAATTGAAGCAATGGAAGCGCTTAATCTCTTCCCTGCCAATTTGGCAAACTCATCAACCAAAGTGCTTATTACTATTTTTTCGGAAGAATTAAAAGAAAAAGCAATTAAAACTGCTACAAAATTAAGAGAGGAAAAAATCAATACAGAACTGTATCTTGGCGAAATAAAAGAAAAAAATCCTTTGGAAAAACAATTAAAATATGCCGATCAAAAGCGCATTCCTTACGTCGTCATCATTGGTCCTGAAGAAGTAACAAGTAATAGTATCACTGTTAAAGATTTGCAAACGAGAACTCAAGAAAAAACTACAGTCGAAGATTTTCTTAGAAAAATCAAGAAGCACGAATCATGAAGTAAAGAATATATTTTTTCACCTTGATTCTTATAAAATGAAACTGTCCAAACATCAAACGGCGATACTTGCGGTTGCACTCTGTACCATCATATGGAGCGCTGCTGCGCCGATCTTTAAATGGTCTATGCAGACCACTCCCCCTTTCACGCTTCTCTTCTTTCGTTTCTTTATAGCAACACTTATTATGCTGCCTCTTGTTTGGAAAAGAATGGACATAAAATTTGAAGACTTTTACAAAATTTTTCTCTTGGCAATCACAGGTATAACCTTTAACATCGGCCTTTTTTATCTTGGTCTTTCTCTCACACAAAGTATTAACGCGCCGATAATAGCTTCCACAATGCCTGTTTTTCTCATTATTGGTTCAATAATTTTTCTCCATGAAATTCCGAAAACAAAAACAATTTTTGGGACTGTTGTTAGTTTGATCGGGGTACTTATCATTATTTTTAGACCGATTGATCATCTCTCCCTCATTGGTTTGATTACGGGAAATTTTTACTTTATATTGTCAGTTTTTTCACTTGCGTGTTACACGATATTTTTGAAATGGCTTAAACCTCCTTATCCATCTTCTACCATTATTTTCTGGATGTTTTTGATTGCAACCATGACCTTTTTTCCTCTTTTTGTTAACGAGGCAAAAGCAACACAATCACTTTCGCATCTAGACTTTCAAGGAAGTTTTGGCATACTGTATGGCGCGATCTTTTCTTCAATTTTTGGCCAAATTTTCTATAACTACTCGGTAAAACAGCTAAGTTCCGCAGAGATCGGCCTTTTTACGTATTTGGGACCAGTCGTTACAGCCTTGGTTGCTCTTCCGCTTCTGCATGAACAAATTACTTTTGAATATTTGCTTGGCGCGGTTTTTGTATTTTTGGGCCTTTTTATCGCAGAGGTTAAATTCAGATATCATCCGTTCCATCATCATCTAAGTGATATCGAGGATTCATGGCTTGAATCAGGCCCGTAATTCCTGTATAATAGGCATATGAAGGCACAAGTACACCCAACTTATTTTGAAAAAGCGCAAGTGGTCTGCGTTTGCGGTAACAAATTCACCGTTGGCTCAACACGCGAAAATATCCACGTCGAGTTATGCTATAAATGCCATCCTTTTTATACCGGTGAACAACGATTTGTCGATACCGCATCACGTATCCAAAAATTTGAAGATAAGAAAAAGAAAGCAACTGATTACAAACAAATTGTTACGAAAAAGAAGGAAGAAAAAAGAAAACAACAAGAAGGCCCCAAGTCACTCCGAGAGATGCTCATTGGACTCAAGTAGCTATTGTGGTATTCCAATCAGCACAAAATCCGCGCAAATCAAACTTCCATGAACGATTACCGATACACTCAAATAGAAGAACTTGAACATAAAATCCAAGAAACAAAACTGTTATTGGAGGATCCTACCATGGCAGAACTGGCAAAAGAAGAAATTCAGTCTTTGGAAAAACAAAAACAGGAAATTGAAGAAAATCTCCAAAATTCAAACAATAAGAACGAAGAGAACTACGATTCACGAAATATTTTGCTTGAAGTCAGTGGTGCTGCCGGTGGCGATGAAGCGAAATTGTGGGCAACAGAACTCATGAACATCATTCAAACACGAGGCAGGCGTTCATCGTGTGCAGCGGATCCCAACGACAGAAAAGCGTGGACGGATTCACACATCAACAGCGACAATTTCAATTCTTCCGGAATTGGAGGATATTGATTTACATATCAATCCCGACGATATAGAATTTGATGCATTCCGCTCCGGCGGACATGGCGGACAAAATGTAAATAAAGTCTCAACAGCAGTTCGTATCAAACACAAACCCTCAGGCATAGTAGTCACAGCATCGGTAGAACGTTCGCAAAATCAAAACCGTGAAATTGCCATGAAACTCTTGCGAGCAAAATTGTGGGAACAGGAAATAGCAAAAAGAACCGAAGAAATTGCCTCACTCCGTTCAACACAGATCGGGCGTGGTGACAGGTCTGAAAAAATTAAAACATATAATTTCCCGCAAGACCGCATGACAGATCACCGGATAAATAAATCATGGAAAAATTTACCCGGCATTCTCGCCGGAGATATCCCCACGGAGATGATAGATGAAGATTGAGAAATAACGAAGGTAACTATTCAGTTGCTTTCGACAATTTGCAATTTATCTTCAAATATGAGTAGGATAAATCCCCTATGGCAAATTATTTTTCGTATAAAGGGTTGCCTCACAAAATAAAAATTTACTCACGGCACTCCTCTATAAGCATGTTCCGTTAACAAATAATTTGGCAGAAATAGCAATCAGACCATTGGTTGTGACAAAAAAAATATTAGAAGAGTCACGAAGCAGAAACGGAGCCATTTCATGCTATCAATATGAGTGTGATACAAACAATGAAAATGAAGAAACAACCTCTTATCTCAACACCTCAAATACACTTCCTCTCTGCTGTTGAGAATAATCAAATAATTACTTCATCCATATAACTATAGAAGTGTATAGATTAGTCTTATTAGTTTTGAGATATTGCCTTATGAGTACTCTCTACAAAAGTCATGAGCACATGTGTAGAATGCCCTGGATCGGCAGGTGTGAATACATCATGTTCTACTCCCGCTGGTAAAACTACAACATCTCCAGGGTTCGTGGATATGCGTTGATCACCATCTTCACCCATAGTCCACTCTTTTCCTCCTCGTAAGTGAAAAGCTATTCCAGGTGCGGCATCACGATGGCGCCCGAAAGTGCGATCTCCATGATTTGACTCATATAACGTACTAACGATATCATAGGTAGGAAGACGCCCAGATATTCGTTCCCCCATTGCACCAAGCCACCCTCCCGCATGGTCTACATTTATGCGTAACCGTGTCCCTGGAGCTTCAGCATAGGCTTCCTGTAAACCTTCTGGATCAGTAAATCTTCTATCACTATCAACAGTATCACCAACAAGGACAACATTTTGTACTGAAGAGACATCTCTTTGAGATGGTAGCGGTAGTGATGCTGCCCACTCAGGATCAAAAAATCCAGGGATATAAGTTGCAGGCGCTCTCCCACTCTGCCTATGTAAGAGTTGTGCTATTTGATCGCTTAGGCTATCCGTTAAGAAACTTCCGATAATAATTTCACCTGGACTAGCAGGAGGTCTAGATGGATAAGAATCTTTATCACCAGGTTCCGGGAAATAACGTATTGTTGGTTGTATGGGAATACAAACCCGTTCACCGTTTACTCTTCTATAATCCACGCCTCCACCGACCTTTTCTTGATTATGGCTTATTGGTAGCGGGCCAATAGGCTCACCCACTCCGATCAACTTTCCTTTAGGAAAAGCTCTGGCTCCTTGTAATACTAATAATTCACCCATATTTTCTATAAATTTTCTGTTTAAGAAAATGATATTACTATAATAGATAGCAAGCCGTCAAGAATCAGTTATTTTGTTCTTCAGGTAATTTCGATTATATCAGTTTCTCATCAAATATGAGTAAGATATACTACAAATCTTAGAAAATAACTGAATAGTTACTAACGAAGAGTTTGCTTTTTCTCCAGAACCATACTACAATAAATCACAACTCTCACCATTCATTTATCATTTCGATTATGTTGCCTTCAAAGTTAGCCTTCGTCGATATAGAAACCACAGGAACAAGGTCCTTCCATGACCGGATTATTGAAATTGGCATCCTCAGAGTTGAAAACAATCAACTGGTTAAATCTTTTCAAACGCTAATCAATCCGCAATCCTATCTTCCCAAAGAGATTACTATGCTCACCGGCATTACTGAACAAGATATTGAGCGAGCGCCAACATTCCGATCAGTGAAAGACGAAATTATGGAGCTCCTTGCGGATTGTACATTTGTAGCACATAATGTCCGCTTTGACTATGCTTTTTTGAAGCATGAACTGCTCCGCGAGAATATTACCTACTCCTCCAAACACTTCTGCACAGTCAGGCTTTCACGAATTCTTTTTCCCAAGTGGCAACGCCATAATCTTGATGCGGTAATCGCTGAATGTAATATTGCATGTATTAACAGGCACCGCGCGTTTGATGACGCAAAGGTATTGTATGAATTTTACACACAACTTCTCCAAACATTACCTGAGGAAAAACTTGAAGAGGCACTTGCAAAAACAATGAAAAAGCCATCGCTCCCAATCAATCTCCCCATAGAGGAACTCGATAAACTACCTGATAAACCGGGGGTTTATCTCTTTTATGGTGATGAAACGGATGTTCCTCTCTATGTTGGCAAAAGTGTGAATATACGAAACCGCGTCCTGAGCCATTTTTCTTCAGATATTGCCTCACCTACGGAAATGCAGATTGCTCAGCAAGTAAAACGGATAGAAACAATTCCCACAGCCGGAGAGCTAGGAGCACTGCTTCTTGAATCGCAGCTGATCAAAAAACTCCTGCCTATTTATAATAAAAAATCGCGGATCAAGCATGAACTGATCGCGGTTAAAAAACGGACCAATAATCAAGGCTATGACGAATGTTATCTAGAGCCCATTACCAAAATAAACCCAGACGCTTTGCAAGACTTTCTGGGTTTTTATAGATCCCGCAAACAAGCTAAAGCAACCCTTGCTGATATGGCAAAAAGTCATATGCTTTGTGAAAAATTATTGGGACTTGAGAAAACCAGCAGTGGCTGTTTTGCCTATCGGCTCAATCGCTGTGGAGGCGCTTGTGTCGGAAAAGAAAAAGCGATAGTTTATAATCTGAAGTTACTTATAGCATTTACAGAAAACAAAATTCTCCCCTGGCCGTATCATGGAGCAATTCTTATTCAGGAAAACGACGGCGTACAGGATGCCTTTGGTTTACAGGGAAAGAGCGAGTACTTCCTTATTCATAATTGGTGTTATCTCGGAACAGTTACAACGGACAGCGAAGATAGTTTTGATAGCAAAGAGCTACATGAAGTTTCATTTGACCTGGATATCTATAAAATACTTAAGAGATTTTTGAGGAACCCGGCAAATCAAAAAAAAGTAAAAGTTATTGAAGGAAGAACAGAAAAAATGTTAGCATCAGCACTAACAACCCTCCACCGATGATAATAATGAAGTCATGCTCTGTTGCGTAAGAAGCACTTCCACCACTTCTTTTTTTCCTTGAGCTGGATTTGGTACTTTTTGCGGCTACTTTTCGTTTAGGCATATCTTTATAAAAAGCTTATCTCTATCTAGAATACACTATGAATAGGATGGTCTGTCAAGAGGAAAAATATTTAATATTGCACAAAGTAGACGATGTTTGCTTTTTGTTGAATATTTGCAAGCCAGGTTTGAACTGCTTCGTTGGTTTTTTGTTGTGTCAGTTGAGCTTTCACCTGTTTTTTGAGTGTTGCCTCATCAGCATTTGGAAGACTGTCTTTATTTTTATCAATATAATCGCTAACTTCTTTATCTGAAATTGCTATTTTTCTGCCAACCATTTTTTGGACAAGTTTGTCCAAACGGATAAGCCGACGCAAATCAACTTGGGACATGCCTTGTGTACTCAATACCTGATCGAGCGTTTGGCCTTGTTTCTTAAGGTTACCTTGTAATTTTGTAATTTCAGCATTCACTTCTTGATCACTCACAGTGATATTTTCTTTTTTTGCTTCTTGCTCAATCAGTGCGTCCCTCACTAGCGTATCAAGGGTTTGTTTGCCACTTTGTTTTTCTGCTTGTTGAACAACTTCCAATCGGCTAATGGGCTGACCATTCACAACAGCTGCAACAAATAATCCGCGGAAATAATAAATAGCTGCGCCGAGAAGAAGGATAACGACAATGAGGACAGCATAAGACTTTTTCAGTCTTACTGTCTGTTGTGGTTGTGTCGTAGTTTTTTGTTCTGTGTCTGGTTTGGTATCTGGGGTCGTTGATTTCACCGCTGTTATTTTTGCGGGAGCTTTTTTGGGAGCCGTTACTCTTTTGGGAGCCGTTTTCGTTATGCCTTTATTTGCAGCCTTTTTTGTTGCCATGACATGTATTATAAACTGATCCGGTTTGTTTTTGCAAGTACCATTTTGTTATTTTGTTATTTATTGTTGCGGTGCTGCCTCAAGCGTTGCTTTTACGTCTTGCGTGTTATTATCCCGATAAATCGTAAGCGTTAGTGTTTGACCGATTTTATCTGTTGCGACCACATTGGCTAGTGTATAGTTCTCATTGATTGGCTTTCCATCAATCTTCACTATCACATCTCCTTGCTGTATTCCAGCGCTCTCTGCGGGCGATCCTTGCTGTACATCCTGGACATATGCGCCTTGTGGCAAATTATTTAGAACTGCCAAATCTTGTGACATGAGAGTATACGATACACCCAGGAATGGCCGTTTGATTTGTCCGTTTTTTTGAAAGTTTTGCACGGAGTCTTTGATGACATTGATCGGAATTGCAAAACCAATATTCTGGCCATTTTGCAAAACCGCAGTATTCACCCCAATCACCTGCCCTGAAGAATTAAATAACGGTCCGCCGCTGTTGCCGGGATTAATCGCAGCATCAGTTTGGATGACATTATTTAGCTGCTCAACCGATCCTTCATATGGGCTTCCTGCCGTAATCCCTCTGCCAAGCCCTGAGACCACGCCGGTGGTCACTGTATTCTTTAAATCACCCAACGCAGTACCAATCGCGATAACATATTGTCCCACTTGCAAATTCGATGAATCGCCAAGCGTGAGCGGTGCTAACTTTTCAGAGGAATTCTGACTTGGGTCAATTTTTATCAGCGCCACGTCATTGAGCGGATCGCGGTAAATATTTTTCACCGAATATTTTTTTCCGTCACTTGTTGTGACTTGATACGTCATCGAGGTATCTGAGACGACATGCTTATTGGTAACAATCAACCCATCGGATGTAGCAATAAAACCTGACCCGATTGCTTGTACTTGTTGCCTTGGGGGAATTCCGAAATCAAATGGCGAATTCTGTTGGGATTGAGACTGCGAGGCTATGCCACTAACCGTCACAACTGATGGGCCGTACTTTTTGACGATATTGACCGTCACTGATTCTTCGGTGACAACTTTTACTTGCTGATTTGCTTGGGGTGCCAGATGTAACTTTCCAGACTCAAAAAGTGAAGGAAAATACTGCTGAGCCCCTCCCAAAACTACAAGCAATCCTACCAAAAGTGCTATTAAAATAATAAGTCTTCTCATAATGCGTAACTTTCTCGCACTTCAATTATTATTGGACCAATACTTCAACAGCTTTTTCAAGTTGGGTATCATGTGTTGGATCTTTCGGATTAAGCTGCACAGGATAATCAGGTGTCAGTCCTTTTCCATCTTTTCCGTTTCCAACCCATGTACTATTTGGCGTCAGCCACTTTGCAATCGTTACATGCAAACCTGCACCATTTCCAAGATCTTCTGCCTGCTGTATCGTCCCTTTTCCAAAGGAATTCTCCCCCACCAACTTTGCTCGATTGTTATCACGAAGTGCACCAGACACAATCTCACTAGCTGAGGCTGACCCTTTATTGATAAGAACTACTACAGGAACATCGGTTAACGTCCCTTTCCCCGTGACCGGATATGCAATTTTCTTACCGGAACTATCTTCTTGCATGACTGCAGTTCCGTTCTTGACGAATTCTGAAATGATAAACACCGCGTCATTCAAATACCCGCCCGGATTGTTCCGTAAATCAAATACAACTCCCTTTATACTTTTATCCGATTTCAATTGATTACTTACTGAAAGAGCAAGTTTTTGCCATTCAGCATTGGTGTCATCTCCAAACTCGGATAATCGAATGTAAATAACTTTATCGTTCCCTGCCTGGGAGAGCGCATCTGCCTTATGATTAATGTTATCAATGTTGCTTACCTTTTTCGTCCAGGATGTCAAACTCTTAACAGTGATCGTATCCCGTACAATTTTTACCGCAATAGGTTTCGAAGAACCTTTATGCTCGATATTAAGCGTTACGGTTGATCCTTTTGGACCACGGATCTTGTTAACAATTGCATTAAGATCCATTCCCGCAATAAATTGATTATCTACCCCTAATATAATATCTCCTGCCTTAATTCCGGCTTTACTTGCAGGACTGCCATCAAGCGGCGCGATAACGACAACATCTTTTCCTTTCAAGCCTAACTCAGCACCAATTCCTTCAAATTGCCCGGCGAGATTTTGTTTGAAACTCGTATTCTGTACAGGTGGTAAATATAACGTATAGGGATCACCAAGACTGCTTACCATGCCTTGGATTGCGCCATCAAGCATTTTGTTGGCATCAATTGCGCTCTTGTCATAATACATCGTCTCAACTTTCTGTAAGACATTCCACATGCGATTCGTATCTGCAAACTGAGCTGATGGCGGAGGCTCCTTACTTGAAACTTGGATATTGGGTTGGAAATTGTTCCAATCCAAGGCAATCTTGCTGACACCGATATAATACCCGATTAAAAGGGTAATAATGATGATGATGATATAGCGTAACTGATTTGCTTTCATAAATCCAAATTCTATTCCCGTAAAATAATCGCCTTGCTTCTCGTCTCAATCATGATTTTTTTGTTCTCCCACGTATGTATTTTTGCTACAAGCTCTGGTGTAATCTCAATCACCGGAAGCTCAATTTGTTTTTCCTGCAAATACGTGATGTCTTCATTGGAGATAGTTGTTCCCAGAAATCCGACTACCCCGATGCTATCGCCTTTAATGACAAGATCCCGAGTCAAGTTCTTCGCAAGAACAATCTTTTCTGTCGCCCGGCTATCAAGATAATACAATGCATTATCCGAACCGCCGTCATCAAATGATTCGCTTAAAACAAAAAGTGCCCCTTCACCGGTGTTGCCAAGTGCCACGCCAGTCGTGACGTATGCTCCTTCTGTTTCGATAACAATTTCTCTATTATTACATAAAGTTACACTGCCAGCAACCGGAGAAATTAATTCAAGAGATGTCGCATCCACATCTGTGCGGACAACCAAATTCCCTGTATTCCGTTCATAACGCAGAATAGTTCCTGTGATCTGACTGACAACTTTTGCCTGATCTTTACCGAAAAAACTTTTTTTAACTGCGATGACATCGCCAGGGCTAATTCTTTCACCAGGTCCTTTTTTTAACACTTTTTTTGCGTGGTATCGTGAGACGTTGAGAGCTTGAATAATATTAACAACTTCATCTTGGGGGGCTTCTTTTTTCGCAATTACTTGACCACTTGTAACTACATCACCCTGTATGATAAGAAGCGTAAAGCCTTCAGGAAGCTCAATAGGCAGTGAGGTCATAGTCGGAAATAAGATTAGTCTCTTGCAACAAACGGCATTAAAGCGAGATGTCGTGCGTGTTTTACGGCTACAGTCAATCGGCGTTGGTGTTTGGCACAAAGCCCTGACCTGGTCCGTACAATAATTTTGCCGCGGTCGCTTACAAACTTCTGCAAGCTTGCCGTGTCAGAATACCAAGGTTCTTTTTTTTGTGAACAAAAAAAACATTCCTTTGGTACTGTTATTTTTCTTTTTTGTATTCTTCTTTTCTCTGCCATATTAATTTAAGTTAGAAAGGTATATCATCCGGTGCGACTTCTTCATCACTTCCTACCGGTTCCTTTTCTTGCCCTGTATCTTCACTTGTGTCCTCCTCTTTTTTCGCCGGTCTCGCTGAGCTTGAGGAACGGATTGTTTTTGCCGATTGTTCTTCCGAAACTTCCGATTCACTGACATTTTCCGACCGTCCTGATTGCTGATCTGCTCCCGACTGTCTGTTGTCCAAAAGGATCATGTTATCAATCACAACTTCTGTTGTTGTTTTTTGTGTTCCGTCTTGAGCCGTCCAATTTCTTGTCGAAAGTCTCCCTTCAACATAGACTTTGCGTCCCTTGGTCAAAAATTGACTACACAATTCTGCCAATTTGTTCCAAGCTACAATCCGATGAAAATCAACTTCTTCTCTTTTTTCACCTGAATCAGTTGTCCAAGATCGGTTAGTTGCAAGACCAAATGTACAGACACCATTCCCATTGGGCGTATATCGCAACTCCGGATCACGTGTTAAATTCCCGATTAACTGTACTCTATTCAAACTCCTGGCCATATTTTCTAAACCCTACTTGGTTCTCAACAACAAATGCCTCAATACGTCGTTGTTTTGGATAATTCGTGTTTCTAAATCTTTGGGTAAGTCTTCACCTTCCAAAAAAAGCTGATAATAATGTCCTGAATCTTCTTTTTTGATTGTGTAGGCAAGCGCTTTTTGTCCCCAATCCTCTTCTTTGGAAACTTTAATTTTTCCGAGCCATCCTTTTACTAGCTCGAGCAACTTTTTTCGCTCTGCTTCTTTAACCGAAGGTTTTACAACAAGCACTAATTCGTATGTTCTCATGGATGCTATTGTATCACAGGATCGAACCTCAACTCAAGAGGCGAATCAACTCTTATCGAGGAATATACCTTTGCTCGTGTCAAGAAAATCATCGTAGATTCTCATCAGTTCTTTTAACTTCTGTGGAATTTCCGGAAATGTGAAGTCATCAATTTTCGCAAGCGGAAGGATTTTCGTGCTTGTACTGGTAAGAAATGCTCCGTCAAAATTCTCTAAACTTGCAAGCGGAATTTTTTCCTCTTTAACAATAAATCCATTTTTCTGTGCCGTGTCAATTAATGTTTGCCTGATAACCCCGTCCAAAACAAATTCTTTGGGCGGTGTAATAAGGGTACTATCTTTAATAGCGAAAAAATTAGTCCTGGTTCCTTCAAGGATATTTCTCTCTTCATCCAAAAAAACAGCGTCGTAGTGTCCGTTTTTTCGAGCTTTAGTAAAAAAAAGATAACTCGGCAGCATATTTAACGTCTTGGCATTGGGCATAAAGCGATGGTATTGCATGCTCTGTGCTGTTGCACCATGCTTATATAATTTCCTATCCGGGTACAACGGCAGGACGGGAAAAATATATAACGCACTCTCCTCTGCTGTCTTTCCACCAATGAGCAGCATTTTGATATTGGCGCTTTCCAAATTGTTCTTTTCAGAAACTTGTTTGATAAACGTGATTATCTGCTCTTTTGTGTAAGGATGGGCCAACTCGATAAGGCGTGCCGACTGGGCAAGTCGATCTACATGCATGTCGACAAAATAAACGATACTCTTTCGCACACGCATTGCTTCATAAACCCCAAAGCCATATTGGAAATGCAGATCACGTACGGAGACGGTAGCTTCTGCGATTGGCAATAATTCTCCGTTTTTTAAAAAATGTGTAAAGGTCATGAGGACTTCTATCGTATCATGATCCGATTTTAAACTCAATCACATCTCCATCTTTGACAATATAGTCCTTCCCTTCAAGTCGTGCTTTCCCGACCTCTCTCGCCTTTTTCCGTCCGCCTGTTGAAACATAATCGTCAAACGACACAACCTCTGCTTTGATGAATTTTTTAATAAAATCCGTATGGATTGCGCCGGCTGCGTTTTGCGCATCCAGATCTTTCTCTATCGTCCACGCTTTGACTTCCTTCTCCCCTGCCGTAAGAAAAGAGATCAAACCAAGTGTCGTGTATGCTTTTTGAATCAACCGCTCCAAACCGGATTTTTCCAAACCTAAATCCGCAAGATATTCTTTTGCTTCTTCGTCTGACAACGCCGCGAGTTCTGATTCGATTTGGGCGGAAATCACAACAAATCTCTCTTTGGATATACCAAGTAATTCCGCGTACTTCTGCGTCAGTTGTTCCGCTTTGTTCTGCGTTAATTCCTCTTCTGAAACATTCAGAACAATTATCTCCGGCTTATTAGATAAAAGAAACAAATCTTTGATTGCTGCCCGTTCTTCATCCGTCAAACTAATCTCAAATGCGGATTTTCCCTCATTCAAACCCTTGTAAAGCTTTTCAACTGCTGATTTTTTCGTCGGGTCGGTCTTCACCGCTTTGCTTTCCCGCTGCTTTTCAACCGTCTGCAGATCCGCGATAATCAGCTCTGCACGGATGACTTCATAGTCTGATTTGGGATCCACCGCTCCTTCTTTGATAACATCGGGCTCGTCAAAAACCCGCACGACATGTGCGATAATCTTCACTTCTCTGATGTGGGAGAGAAATTTATTGCCGAGTCCTGCTCCTTCACTTGCTCCCTTTACCAAACCGGCAATATCAACAAACTCAATGAGGGCGTTTTTGATCGGGGGCAACCCACCCATCTTCTCTTCTTCTTTTGTCACCTCGGCTAACTTTTCTAAACGAAAATCCGGCACCGTAACAACCCCGACATTGGGTTCAATCGTCGCAAAAGGATAATTCGCAGCCAGTGCCTGCTGCTTTTTCAAAAGCGCATTAAACAACGTCGACTTCCCGACATTCGGCAGACCGACTATTCCTGCAGAAATGTTCATAAAGCTAATTATACCAGATGGTTAGGATGAAATGGGATATCTTGAATTCTACGAATTATTATCCTCCCAGGATTTAATTGATGAACAAATAAGTATATGGTACACTCATGAATGATATTCTCACGATATGAAAATCTACCTTATTAGACATGGTCTTACACCGCTTAATAAAGCAAAAAAGGTCAACGGAGAAGTTGATGAACCACTTGCCCCAGAAGGAATAGAACAAGCAAAAGCTATTGTCTCTGTCTTTCCTAAAAGTGTTACGCATATTTATTCTTCACCACTTTTAAGAGCAAAACAGACAACGGAGATTATCAACTCAGAACTAAATCTACCTGTTACTGTATCTGATGAACTTACAGAAATACGCATGGGATCACTTGCAGGTAAATCGTGGAAAGAAATCGATGGCGGATTAGAATTGAAGAAAAAACATAGAACTGTTCAATTTGATTATCGTCCTTATGGTGGAGAATCAGTAGTAGACGTTAAGAAAAGACTTCTTCCATTTTTTAAGAAAATCAACTCCAAGCACGGAAATCATGAGGCTTTGATTGTCACACATGGTGGGATGATTCGTCTTATTAATTTACTTGAACAAGGAGAATCAGTATACGAAACTGAAAAACATGTCTCGCTCCTTACATTTGATTTGGATAAAATACTCAAGGATTCTCAAAAAATTTAAAAAGTAGTCTTCTAAGTTTTCCCTTGCGCCTTCGGGAAAATACATAAAAAGTAATATATCAAAACTTATTCTTTATCTGTTTAGTTTTTGCTTCCGTGAATCCTGATTTTTGAGCCATAATTCAAGTGCAACCATAGCCCATAACAGCTTTCCACGAAGATGCGTCTGATCTTTATGTTCACGAATATATTGTTCTACAACATCAGGCTTTAACCACTTACGAGTCTGCGCGGCAGGATCTAATAAAATTTCGGCAGCCCAATCAGCTCCTTCTCCTGAAAGCCATTGATCAGGAAGACTCGGAAAAAGTACTTTAGGACGATTCAAAATTTCAGATGGCAACCAAGGTGTTGCTACTTCCTGAAGCCATCCTTTACCAGAATCACCAAAAAGAGTTTCTACAGGAACTTGAAGCGAATAATCCACAACTCGATGATCGAGAAATGGTACTCTTGCTTCTACGCCATGCGCCATAGTCATTCTATCCAGCCTCATATTGTGATACTCTGGTAGGCGTTCTCTTCTTTCAAAAATAAGCGCCTGCTCCATACTTAAGAAAGGTTCCACTTGATTGCTAAAACCGTCAATCATTGGTCTCACTGCAGCAGCAGCCTCAGACGTATAAAGCTCCACTGCTTCTTCAGGTTTCATTGTCCAATGAAGTTTTGGATAAGCATCTACTGGGTTAGGACTATTAAACCAACAGGCGTGTCTTTCGTATCCAAGAAAAAACTCGTCAGAGCCATCACCAGTAAGAACTGATTTAATTCCTAAGTCACGAGCACGTTTTGCCATAAGATACGTACCTACGTGAATAGGATTCTCGAGCGGTTCATCCATATACGGAACAAGTTCCATAAGTGTTTGTCTTGCAATCTCATCACTAAGTTCGACCCATTCAAATGGTGTTTTAAGAGATTTTTCTAATACTCTTCCATATTCTTCATCAACAACTGAATGTGGCGAAAATCTTAGAGAGATTGGTTGTCTAAAAGATGAATCAGGTGCTTCACGCAACGCTATTGCGGTTACCAATGATGAATCAAGTCCCCCGGACACAAAGAAGCCACCGGGAACATCAGCATTTGCGTGCTCTCTAATTACTTGAACAAAAAGTTTTCTAAACTGGTCTATTCCAATATCTGGTGCAAGTTCTGTTTTGTTGGGACGCAAATTCCAATATTGCTCACGTGATATACCATCCTGATCAAAAACGACTGTTTCACCTGGCAATACTCGCTGGATTTCAGGAAACACAGTAGATCTGCCTGGTTGAAATCTATATCTCAAAATATGATCTATTGCAGCAAAGTCAACATCAGGTTCCTCTGGCATAACAGCCTGAATAGATTTAACTTCTGATGAAATAATCACCGTATCATCCGACCGATAATAATAGAGTGGTTTTACTCCAAGAGGGTCACGCCAGAGCTGTACTCTGCCTTCAGATGGAGTATAAACATCAATAGCAAACATTCCGGCTAATTCTTTGACAGCATCCCCTCCACGCTCTTCGAGTAATGGTAAAATCACCGCGCTATCACTTTGTGATTGCGGAGGATTTTGTAGGCCAGTTCTTAACGCACGGTGGTTGACTATTTCACCATTGAAGACTGCAACGTTTCCAGTTGGAGATGTTTGAACAGTTGAGCGTTCACCTGGTGCTACAATGGATAACCGGTTCATGCCTAATGCAGCTTGAGTGCCAAGAACAACCACGTCTGACTGATCTGGACCACGATGTTGAGCCTGATTTAACATCGTATGTACTTCTTGTCGGAGTTGTGCAGGATTTACTCCTTTGGAATGAATAATTTCATGAATACCACACATATATTGTTCTTATGCACTAGCTCTACTCTTGACCATCACTCTTATTGTCCGTTTTTTTTATCATTCTCGTCTCAGGATCAAATAATACTTCGGTGCCAGTCTTGAGAATTTTTGTAGTAATTCCACCAATTGCTCCTTTTCCAAGTTCTCTTGCTCTTTGTGCTCCATGAGCTACCAATCCAGCATTTTTAATAACTAATCCTGCCGATTGAGCAATAAGTGGATCATGACTCAAGTTCATCTGAGTTGCAGCTAAAATGACGAGAATATCTTGTTCTTGATACTGCCTCATTACGGCATTCACTTGGTCTAGGTCTTCAAATTCATCAGGATTTACAATAACTCCTGTTACTCTTGGTCCTTCTGCCAAAAATTTTCCTGTAGCTTCTGTAAATACTCCCTCATCGTCTGTTAATAAACTCAAGGAATCTATATCTGATTCCCGTATGACCGTTGGCATATCAAGTTGGGTATGGTTATCAAATGATTGTTTACGCGATCGGATTAAATGAAGCATTGAATCAGGATCTGAAGCGAACTGAGATAGTTCTCTCGGATAGAGATGATAAATATCTCCGCTATCCAAACCTGCTCTTTCTCCTAACAGCTCCATTGTATCCCGCAAGTACAAATATTCTTTTGTAAGATAATATTTTGCAGTTTCTCTATCTCTAACAGCCATATATGTTTGAGATGCTTGCATGACATGAGCAAACTCTTCTCTGTCTTCAACCGGTACAAGTAATAATATTTCTTGTTGCGTAGCAATTCTTTCTCCTCGCTGTCTCTCAAAATTTGCCCTATAGTCTCCCGTTTGACGAATTCCTTGAACATAGGAATTTAACATATCAGGATCATCTCTCATTGGTTTATGTCTAATCTCTAACATTTCACCGGTGCTAAAGTGTCCAATCAATTGTTGAGCGACATCCAATGATTCTTCTTCAGTGGCAGCATCGGCAATAGCAAGATTTGCATCTGTTATCGCACTCCCATCAAGACCCTGATTTAATCTGGAATATAGCCTTTGCGCTTTATCTTTTTCAACTCCTAAATTTTGCTGCAATAAATTCTGTAACCTTTGAGAATAGTAAAAACCTAATCGTGCACCATTAACGAAATCTACATACGATTTTGTCCTATTGTGTTCAAGTATACCTATCGCATGATCAGACAATTGCTCGTTAGACATACTTTGTATGTCCGCTTGCGCTATTTGTTCAACAAAACGTGTGGTTTCAGGAAGCCTGTTGTTATGAAATTCAGTAAGATAGTCATCTGCAAAACCACGCATTCTTGCAGCAAACGTTTGATAAACCTGATAGTATTCTTGAGCTCTATCACCAAATCTGAGTTGTAAATCTTCAAGAGTTGGGTCTTGGAGATACAATCCCATTTGAGGATAGGCTCCTTTCTCGGGATCTTTTTGAACTGCATCTAAGTATTCAGGCACAAGCGTTGCATAATACTCCTGTGTTGTTTCTGGAAAACCAATATGATAAAGACCTGCACTTCGTGCAATACTAAAATATGTTCTGCCTCCAATAAGACTTATAACAGGAATTGCTTCTGCTCCTACTAAATAACCCATTGAGGCATGTCCAAGCTGTTTTGCGCCAGGTATGCCATCGCTTCCTCCCCAGACATACATATGTGTTCCAATATCAAATTCTTTAGGTCTTGGAAGTAATTCACTATAATTCGCGTCACTAAAGATAGCTGTTGGCGTTCCTAACTCTCGTTTTTCTTCAGCTACAAGTTGTCTAAGTTTGCGTTTAGTCCCTTCTAAGGCATCTTCAGGTGTTTCTCGCAAATCTACGTTTCCTAAATCTGCTGTTAGCGTTCTTGCCTGTAAGATATGAACTGTTCCATCCTTGAAAGCAAATTCTATATCTTGGGGTACTCCCGGAAAAAGACCCTCTATCGTACGTGAATGTTCTACAATCTGATGGACAACACTCCCAGATAAAGGTCTTGTTTCAAATCCCGCTGACTCTACTATCCTACTGCCTTCATCAACAAGAATACTACTACCCTGAGTCTCTCCGTCAACTAATCTTGCTCCGAAGTCATCAATATATTGAACTAAAATATTATTTCCATTAACCCCTGTATAGACTACTCCTGCAGCTTCAGGCTCTATTAATTCCTGTATAACCAAACCCATTTTGACATCTGCTGCTGATTTACCATGTAGAGCCATAAATCTGCTAACTTCTTCTGACCGTGATTGTTGATAGGTTTGTTCTACAACTTTAGGAATATCCTCATCTCTATAGACATAATGAGATTGGAACACGCCTGCCATGCTCAAATCTGTCCCATCTTCGCAGTTAGCAGAACTTCTTATGGCAACTTTACCTCCCAAAATACCTTTTGCCTGTGATATTTCGCCAGTCAAACCTTCGGGAATATTACCATTTTCCAAATAGTAATCATGCACATCAGTAGGGATACAATAACCCGCAGGGACAGGAAGCCCTACTCTTCTCATTCGAACGAGATTTGCAGCTTTTCCTCCAATCCGAGGAATCATTGAGTTATCAACTTCTTCGAATGAACGAAGAAACCCACCTCTTGCTTCCAAATCTGGTCTTGGAGTTTTCCAGGCCGAAAATTGTTCAGGTACTTGTCCACGTGATTCGTTTGTCATATGTCTAGAATAAATTTAAATATTGTTTTTCAAATAATCACCAAGTGCTTCTGGTGAAGAAACCCTAATTACATCTGGCATACTTTCCGTGACCGTATCGCCAACTAACAATTTTCGACCTACTGGTAACATAAGCATTGAGACATCATTATGATCATTACCTGCAACAAAAATATCGACAAGAGGAATTCCTGTTACATCAGCTATATCTTCAACACCTTTTCCTTTACTTACACCATGCTCAAGTACATTTAATTCAGGTCCGTTGACGACCATATTGGCTTCACTAAATGCTTCTTCCATTCCTGGAATATGAAAATTTACGATTAGCATGCATGCTTGATCTTCGGCTATTTTTCTGGCAAGCTCAGGGAGTGAACGATTTCTCAATTCACCAGGTTCTCCATGTCTTTTTATAAATTCAGCTCTTGCTGCCGTTGCATCGCTATTTGGTGTCCAAAGGACTGCCCCTAGATCAGGTTGTTTAGGGTAATAAGCCACAAATTTAACATCAACCAAATGAGTACTCACAACATCTAATGCGCTTTCTGTAGTTGCTCGTCCCATCTGGTGATAACGGAGATTTCTTCCAATTTGAGTTGCAAGTCTTCCTCCATTTTCGACACTAACAGGTGCTAGTGATGAGACAATATTATTCCAATCTGATCCCAATAATTCCCCTGATCTTCTTAACCCTCTCCCCGTTGCGACGGTTGTAGTTATATTGCTATCCCATAGATGTCTAAAGCCACTCCTTATTATTGGAGATATGCCGTCTTTATCTGTATGAATTGTTCCATTGATGTCAACAATGCCAAGTTTAAGCTGTTCCATAAATTAGAGGATTGGATAATCTCATAATATAGTACTTGTGTCAATAATCTCTGTCGAAGTCGTTCAGGATTTGACAGCAGAGGCTAATAATCATCACAATAGGGAATATGCATATATTGATGATATTTTTCTTGTATACCTTCAGAGAGATATATTTTTAGTGTCGAAAGAAATGGTAATTTTTTATCGCG
>WNGL01002826.1_pt1 | contig 69977 bp, 73 predicted proteins | sample 5400591 | NCBI WGS metagenome assembly WNGL01 (sample SAMN13153377, study PRJNA577476) | soil metagenome | isolation source: 80 cm soil or saprolite under Garry oak tree replicate 1 | place: USA:California | collected 2016-06-15 | reverse complement strand
GCGGGGTTCACGCCGAATGGCTGGATCGCGGCTGCCTGGAACTTGGCCATCTCGTCGCGCACGGCGGAGAGTTGGCGGTTTCAGCCGGGCGTGTTGTTTCCCGGATAGAAGACGAGCGCGACGTGTTTCATCTTCAGCATGTCCGCCAGCGTGTAGGTCTTGCCGTCGGAGGCAGTCGCTGCGAACGCGGGTGCCTTGCTGCCGACGCTCAGCGGTTCGCTCATGGTGGGGACTCCTTACGGGTCTCCGCGACGATTCCTCGTGACGTCTTTCCGTGACGCTCTTCGAGCTTCTCGAGCCATTCGAGGGGCACGTCCATCTCGCCCAGCCCGGCGTGCGAATCGCCGAGCTCGATGTCCCCATGCCAGTCCGACCCGCCGCTGATGACGAGCCCCAGGCGCTCGGCGAGCGCGGCCAGCCGCCGCTCGATCGCCTCGGAATGGCTGGGGTGGCGCACCTCGAGCCCATCGAGGCCGTCGGCTTGAAACTGCCGGATCTGACCCTCGCTGCCACGGTCGCCCAGATGCGCCGCGACGGCGACGCCGCCCACCGCGTGCACCAGGTCGGTCACCTGGCGCAGGGTGGGCAGGGGCTTCTCCACATACGCCGGACGCCCCCGGCCGAGGTAGCGGCCGAACGCGTCGTTGATGTCGCTGCTCACGCCACGCTCGACCAGGACGCGGGCCACATGGGGGCGGCCGAGCGCGCCGCCGTCCGCCGCCGCCAGCACGTCCGCCAGCTCGATGGCCACGCCGAGCCGGCGCAGGTGCGCGACGATCTGCTCGGCACGGCGCTGGCGCGCGGCGCGGGTGGTGGCGAGAAACGCCTCCAGCCGCTCGTGCCCGGGCGGCAGGAAGTAGCCGAGCAGGTGCAGCTCGCCCCAGGGCGCCTTCACGCTGAACTCGCATCCCGAGACGACGCGCACGCCCAGCGCCGCGCCGGCACGCGCGGCTTCGGGAACGCCGCCGGTCGTGTCGTGATCGGTCAGGGCGATGGCGGCGAGGCCAGCGACGTGGGCGCGCTGCGCAACCTCGGCCGGAGGGTACTCCCCGTCCGACGCCGTGGAATGACAGTGCAGATCAACGTGCGCCGTAAGCACTCTCCGGCGCCGTCCACGCCGGCTGCGACTGGTGGAACAGCTGGACCAGGTCGCGCTCGGACAGCTCGGCGAGCGCCGCGTCGGGGCTGCGGCTGCCGACGGGCGCGAAGCGGGTGAAGCGGCGGCGCCGTTCCGGGCCCGTGCCCTGCTGGAACACGATCCCGAACTGGTCGCGGCCGTACACGGTGACCCGCCCCGACGGATACACCTCCCACGTGCCGCCGTCTATGACGACCTGGCCCCGTGCCATCGCCCGCGCCTACGCTTCCGCCCCGGCCGCGAGCGACACTTCGGTCCACAGCTCCCAGGCGTCGGCGGCGTACGTGCCGAGCCCCTGGAGGCGCTTCTCGAGCTTGATCTCTTCAGGGAGCCGGGACGCCTGGGCCCGGTGCGACATCTCCGTCTGGCTCTCGGAGAACTCCGTGAACAGCTGCGGATCCTTGGCGTTGCGGAACAGCCAGATGCGCTGGCCGCGGGCCTCGGCGAACTGACACAGCTCGCGCAAGGTGGCGAGGTAGTCCGCCTCGTTGGTCGGCGCCACGCGCACGCGCGCCGCCGTGAGCACCTTGGGCATGCTAGATCGCTCCGTCGGGGAAGTTCTCGAGCGTCCGCTTCACGTCGGCGAGGAACCGATCCGCGTCGGCGCCGTCCACGACCCGGTGGTCGTAGGACATGGACACCATTCCCATGGTGCGGATCGCGATCGTGTCCGTGCCGTCGGCCAGCGTGACGACCTTGGGACGTTTCTCGATGGCGCCCACCCCGAGGATGGCGACCTGGGGCTGATTGATGATGGGCGCCCCGGCGTACGATCCAAACACGCCGGGATTGGTAATGGTGAAGGTGCCGCGCTGGATCTCGTCGGGCGACAGCTTCTTGGTGCGTGCCCGCTCACCCAGATCGCTGATCGCGCGCGCGAGCCCGGACAGCGACAGCTCGTCCGCGCGCTTCACCACCGGGACGATCAGCCCCCAGTCGAGCGCCACCGCGATCCCGATGTTCACATCCTGGCGGTAGACGATGCTGTCGCCCGAGACCGCCGCGTTCACGACGGGGTGTTTCCGCAGGTTCTCGGCGCACGCCTTCGCGATGAAGGCGAGATACGTGAGGTTCACGCCGCGCTCCGCGCCGGCCGCCTTGTGCTTCCTGCGCAGCTCCGCGACGCGGCTGTAATCGACCTCGAAGAAGCTCGTCACGTGCGCCGACACGCGCCGCGACATGATCATGTGGTCGGCCGTGATCTTGCGGATCTTGGAGAATGGCTCGACCCGGTCGCCGGGCCAGGGCTCAACGGCGGGGGCTAGGGGCTGGGGGCTAGGGGCTGGGGCTGCCGGGACCGCCACAGCAGTCGGTGCCCGCTCGATGACGCCCAGGATGTCCTGCTTGGTGACCCGGCCCGCGAAGCCTGTTCCCGGAATCGTCGAGATGTCGACGCGGTGCTCGGCGGCGATCTTGCGCACCAGCGGCGTCGATTTGCGGCGGAGACGCTCCTCGGCGGTCTCGGCACCGTCGCCCTTGGGGGGGACGGGGGACGAGGGACGAGGGACGGGTGCTACCGCAGCCGGCGCTGCGGCGGCTGGGGCCCCCGCAGCGGCGGGCGCCCGCTGGGCTGCCGCGGAGGGGGCCCCAGTCGTCGCAGCGCTTTTGTCGGTCTCGATCACTGCCACCAATGTCTGCACCGGGACCGTCTGCCCCTCCTGCACCTTGATCTCGGCCAAGACCCCGGCAGTAGGGGCCGGGATCTCGGCGTCCACCTTGTCGGTGGAGATCTCGAACAGCGGCTCGTCCCGCTTCACTTCGTCGCCCAGCTTCTTGAGCCACTTGGAGAGCGTCCCTTCCGCGATCGACTCTCCCATCTGCGGCATCAACACGTCAATCCGAGCCATGCGGTCTCCTCAGTACGCCGCCAGCCAGCGCGCCGCCTTGACGATATCCTCCGTCTGCGGCAGCACGAAGTCCTCGAGCGTCGGCGCGTACGGCAGGGGCACGTCGTGCGCCGTCACGCGCATGATCGGCCCGTCGAGCCACGCGAACGCCTGCTCGTTGATGCGGGCCGCGATCTCGCCGGCCACACCCCCGGTGCGGGTGTCTTCGTGCACGATGAACACCTTATTCGTCTTCTCAACCGTCCGCATGATCGCGGCGTCGTCCATCGGCACCAGGGTCCGCAGGTCGAGCACCTCGACCGACAGCCCGTCGTCCTTGGCGAGCTGCTCGGCGGCCTCGAGTGCCTTCCACACAGTCGCCCCGTAGGTGACGATCGACAGGTCTTTCCCCTCACGGGCAAGCCGTGCCTCGCCGATCGGCGTGAGCAGGTCCTCCCCCTCCGGGAGCTGCTCCTTGATCCGGCGATACAGCCACTTGTGCTCGAGATAGATGACCGGGTCATCGTCGCGGATCGACGCCTTGATCAGGCCCTTCGCGTCGCGCGCGGTGGCCGGATAGACGATCTTCAAACCCGGCGTGTGCAGGAACGCCGCCTCCGGATTCTGCGAGTGGAACGGACCGCCCCTCACATAGCCGCCGCACGGCCCCCGCACCACCATCGGGGTCGCGAGCCCGGCGCGGTAGCGCGCGGTCGCCACATAGTTGGTGAGCATGTCGTAGGCGCACGAGATGAAGTCGATGAACTGCATCTCCGCCACGGGGCGCATTCCCATGTGGGCCGCGCCCGCCGCCGCGCCGACGATCGCCGCTTCCGAGATCGGCGTGTCGATCACCCGCTCCTCGCCGAACTGCTTCGCAAAGCCTTCGGTCACCTTGAAGGCGCCCCCATAGGCGCCGACGTCCTCCCCCAGGATGAAGACGCGCGGATCGCGCTCCATCTCCTCCCACAGGCCCTGGCGCAGCGCCTCCAAATAGGTGACCTCGGCCATCACAGGCTCCGATACCAGTGTGGCGTCAGGACCGCCGGATTGGCGTACACGCCCTCCAGGGCCGAGTCGCCGGGCGGCAGGGGCTCATCGACGCATGCGTCCGTCGCCTGGTCGATCTCCGCCTTCGTCTGCTGGTCGATCGCCTGCAGCTCGCGCTCCTCGACCCATTCGCTCTGCAGCAGCCGCTTCACATAACGGTCGACCGGATCGTTCTCCTTCGCCCACCAGTCGAGCTCATCCTTGGGGACGTAGTGCTGGTCGTCGTGCTCGGCGTGGCCCTTGCGACGGTACGTTTTCACCTCGATGACGTGCACGCCGTGGCCATCGCGCGCCCGCTCAACCGCGAACCTGGTCGCCTCGTACACCGCGAGCACGTCGTTCCCATCCACCGTCACCCCCGGGACGCCGTAAGCCTTCGCCTTCTCGGCCAGGTCCTTGACCGCGAATTGTTTCTCGGGGGGCGTCGAGTACGCCCAGCGGTTGTATTCCGCGATCACCACCAGGGGCACCCGCAGCACGGCCGCGAAGTTCAGGCCCTCGTGGAAGGTCCCCGTGGAGGTCGCCCCATCCCCGATGTAGACCAGCCCCACCCGCCGTTCGCCGCGCAGCTTGAAGGTCAAGGCGATGCCCGCCATGACGGGGACCATGTCGCCCAGGTGGGAAATCTGGCCCAGATAGCCCCGCTCGAGGTCGTTGAAATGGACGTTCAGTTCGCGCCCGTGCGTCGGGCCTTCGGCCTTGGCCATGTACTGGCGCAAGATCTGGATCGGTTGCGCGCCCATCACCAGCATCGAGCCCAGGTTACGGATGAGGGGGGAGAGGATATCCCGATTACCGCCCCGGTCGAGGGCATACGCCGACGCGACGGACTCCCCCTCCTGGCCGAGCGAACGGAACAGGCCTCCGATGACCTTGCTCTGCCGGTACAGGGCTACGAGCCGCTCCTCCAGGGTGCGCGTGAGTCGCAGGTACCGATAGATCTCGAGCAGCTGGACGCGCGTGAGACCGCCGGGGGCGACGGCGGGGGCGGGAGCGGGGGTGGACTGCGTGCTCGGAGCGGCGCGGGGTGCCATGACGTAAATTGTAGTGGGCGCCCAACCCCGGGGCCATGCCCCGGGGTCATGGAGGAGGCCATATGGCGACGTTGAAACTGCGCGTGAGCGGTATGACGTGCGGGCATTGTCAGGCGAAAGTCGAGCAGGCGCTCAAGCACGCGGGCGGCGTGTATTCCGCCATCGTGGATCTCCAGGCCGGGGAGGCCGAGGTCGACTTCGACGACGACGCCGCGACCACCGACCAGCTGATTGCGGCTATCGAGCGGGCCGGCTACCGCGCACGCGTGGCGGGTTAGTACGCGCCCCGCAGGTCGTGGCCCGGCTCGACCTGTTTGTGCAGCTCCGCGAGAAAGCGCTTGGCGAGACGGTCGAGCTCCGATTCGCCCACCTGATCAGTCGTGACCTGCACCAGCGTATAGTGTCCGCCCTCGGGCCGGGCCGCGACCGTGATACGGCCCAGCGCGCCGGCGTAGCTGCGCCGCCGGGCGCCCTCGTCGGCCGGCGCCAGGCGGCCGCCGAAAAACGCCTTGGCCTGCGCGAGCACATCATCGGGGCTCAGGCTCGTTCGGTGGAAGTATCTCATGCCCAGGCCGGTTTGAAGCGTCGCAGCGTCAAGCTGTTCAGCACCACGCTCAGGCTCGACCACGCCATTGCCGCGCTCGCGAGCACGGGCGACAGCAGAACGTGGAACACGGGATACAGCGCGCCCGCGGCGATTGGAATGCCGATCACGTTGTACACGAAGGCCCAAAAGAGATTCAATTTGATCGTCCGCATGATGCGGCGCGACAGCTCGATCGCGGTGACCACGCCGCGCAAATCGCCCCGGATCAGCGTCACGTCCGACGCTTCCATGGCCACGTCCGTTCCGGTCCCGATCGCGATTCCCACGTCGGCCTGCGCCAGCGCGGGCGCGTCGTTGATGCCGTCGCCCACCATGGCCACGCGCTGGCCCTGGCGCTGGCGCTTGCGCACGAGGTCCGCCTTCTGCGACGGCAGCACTTCGGCCACCACCTCGTCGATCCCGACCTCGCGCGCCACCGCGTCCGCGCCGCGCCTCGAGTCTCCCGAAATCATGCACACGTCGAGGCCCATCGCTTTCAAGTAGGCGATCGCGTCCTTGGCGGTCGGCTGGATCGGATCGGACACGGCGATCACGGCATGCACCGTGTTGTTGACCACGACGATCACCGGCGTGCGTCCCTGCGCCGCGAGCCGGTCCGCGTCCTGCCCCAGGGTGCCGAGCTCCAGGCTCCGCTCCCGGGCGTGCCGCAGCGAGATCACCTCGATGATACGACGGTCGACGGTGCCGCGCACCCCCCGCCCTTCCATGGCCGCGAACTTCTCGACCGGGAGCACCTCGACCTGACGGTCCTTGGCCGCTCTGGCGACGGCGACCGCGAGCGGATGCTCCGAGCGCTGCTCCACGGACGCAGCCCATTTCAGCACCTCGGCGGGAGCGAGCGAAGTGCCGTCGGGCCGCTTGGCCGTGATGATGTGGGTGACGGTGGGCCGCCCTTCGGTGATGGTGCCAGTCTTGTCGAGCAGCACGGCGCGCACGCCCGACAACCGGTCGAGCGCTTCGCCGCTGCGGATGAGAATCCCGTGCTCCGCGGCCTTCCCCGTCCCCACCAGGATCGCGGTGGGCGTCGCCAACCCCAGCGCGCACGGGCACGCGATGATGAGCACGGTGACGAGCGCCACCGTGGCGAACACCAGGGCAGGCTCGGGACCGACATCGAACCAGAGCACGAACGCCGCAATGGCCAGGGCGATGACGACCGGGACGAACACTCCCGCCACCTGGTCCGCGAGTCGCTGAATCGGCGCCTTCGTCGCCTGCGCCTCCTCGACGAGCTGGACGATCTGGCCCAGGGCCGAGTCCTTCCCGACGCGTGTCGCCCGGAACGTGATGCTGCCGGTGGTATTCAGGGTGGCCCCGATGACCTCGTCGCCGATCTTCTTGGCGACCGGCATCGGCTCGCCCGTGAGCATCGACTCGTCCACCGCCGAAGCGCCTTCCGTCACCACGCCGTCGACCGCGATTTTCTCGCCCGGCTTGACGATCACGAGGTCGCCCGGCACGAGCGCCTCGACCGCGATCTCGGCCTCCCTGCCGTCGCGCACCACGTGGGCCGTCTTGGCCCGGAGCCCCGCCAGGCGGCGGATCGCCTGCGACGTGCGCCCCTTAGCCCGCGCCTCGAGCAGCCGACCCAGGAGGATCAGCGCGATGATGCCACACACCGATTCGTAGTAGACGTCCGCCTCGCGCCCCGCGGCGGCGAACAGGCCCGGCGCGAAGGTGGCCACCAGCGAATACAGGTACGCCGCCCCGGTACCGACCCCGATGAGCGTGTTCATGTCGGCGGTGCGGTGCTTGAGCCCGCTCCACGTGCCGCGGTAGAACTGCTGCCCCGACCACACGACGACCGGGAGCGTCAGCACGGCGAGCGCCAGCCGGATCCCGTACGGATCGATCGCGCTCAGGGCGGGGACGGCCTCCTGGACTCGCAGCGCCAGCGGCATCAACAGCCGCCCCACCAGGTCGACGCTCCTGAGCGTCGCGTCCGCGTGACCGGTCATGAGGAGCATCGCTCCCAGCATGGTCACCACCGTGGCGACGGCCGCGACCACGAACTTGCCCGCTAGCGTGCCGACCTCGCGCCGCCGCGCCAACCGCTCCCGCTCGAGCGGGTCTTCCTCCGCGATCGGCGCCGCGACCTGGAACCCGGCCGCCGCCACCGCCCGCTCGAGATCCACGGCCGTCGCGGTACCGGGGACGTAGTCCACGGCAACGGTCTCGGTCGCCTGGTTGGCGACGGCGCGAACCACGCCTGGGACACGGCGCAGCGCCTGCTCCAGGGGGGTGACGCTGGGCGCGTAATGCAGCTGGTCGACGGCGAACGTGACGCTCGCCTTGCCGCAATCGTAGCCGGCGGCCCGGACGCTCCGGATCAGCTCGGCCACCTGGGTCCGGGCGTCGTCGTAGTCCACGGCTGCCTTGCCGGTGGCGTAGTTCACGGTCGCGCTGGCGACGCCGTCCGTGCGGCCGAGCGCCTGCTGCACGGTCGCGGCGCACGCGGCGCAACTCATGCCCTCGATCGGGAGGTGAATGCGTGCCTTACTCATGGAGCGTGTGGGGTGACGCCGCGGGCCGACGCTCCGCCGTCGCCGGCTCGACCACCAGCAGACCCTTCAGCATGTTCATACCACAGCGGAACCGGAATTCCCCTGGCTCAGCCGGCGTGAACTCGATGTCGGTCGTCTGAAACGCGGGCAGGGCAGCGTCGATTCCGAAGTCTTCGAGCACGATCCGCTCCGAGCAGTCCGCGGTCTCGTCGCGGTAGAACTGCAGGCGCACCGGCTTCCCCGCCTGGACCACGACCGTGTCCGGCGTATAGCCGCCCTTGACCGTGATCCGCACCTCCTGCACGCCGTCCTTGGTGGCGGCGGGCACGGCCGACCCCTTGGAGCGCAGGAAGTACCACAGGACCCAGACGATGGCGGCGACCCCGGCGGCCGTGACAGCGTACTGCGCGACGCTCACGCCTTCTCGTAGTATTCGATGCCGAGGTGGGTGATCTGTTCCTCGCCCATGAGCCAACGGAGGGTGTTCTTCAGTTTGGTCTGCTGGATGAACAGATCGTGCTCGGGGTACAGCCCAGGCGCGGTCTGGGGACTCTTGAAGTAGAACGACAGCCACTCCTGGATGCCCGAGAGACGCGCCCGCTGCGCCAGATCGAAGAACAGCGCGAGGTCGAGGACGATGGGGGCTGCGAGGATCGAATCGCGGCACAGGAAATCGACCTTGATCTGCATTGGGTAGCCGAGCCACCCGAAGATGTCGATGTTGTCCCAGCCTTCTTTGTTGTCCCCCCGCGGCGGATAATAGTTGATTCGCACCTTGTGAAACACGTTGCCGTACAGCTCGGGATACTGGTCGGGCTGGAGGATGTATTCGAGCACTCCGAGCTTTGACTCCTCCTTGGTCTTGAACGACTCGGGGTCGTCCAGCACCTCGCCGTCGCGGTTGCCCAGGATGTTGGTGGAATACCAGCCGGCCAGGCCCAGCATGCGCGCCTTGAACGCGGGCGCCAGCACGGTCTTCATCATCGTCTGCCCGGTCTTGAAGTCCTTGCCGCCGATCGGGAGCCTGCGCTCCTCCGCCAGGCGCTGGAGCGCGGGAACGTCGACGGTGAGATTGGGGGCGCCGTTGGCGAACGGCACGTTCTCCATCAGCGCGGCGTACGCGTAGAGCATCGAGGGCGCGATGGCGGGATCGCTCTGCTCCATCGCCTGCTCGAACGCCTGCAGGCTCTGGTGCGCCGGCCCGATGGTGAGAAACACCTCGGTCGAGGCCGCCCAGATCATCACCAGGCGGTCGGCCCCCGAGCGCTTCTTGAAATCGCGGATGTCCTGTCGCAGCTGCTCGGCGAGATCGCGCTTGTTCTTGCCGGTCTTCACGTTGGTGCCGTGCAGCCGTTTGACGTAATGCTGGTCGAAGGCGGCCGGCAGCGGCTTGATCCCCTGGAGGAAGTCTTTGATGGGCTCCAGATGCTCGTGCCGGTCCAGCACGCCCGCCTTCACCGCCGCAGCGTAGGCGTCGTCCGGAATCGGGTCCCAGGCCGTGAAGACCAGGTCCTTCAGATCGGCCAGGGGCACGAAGTCCTTGATCTTGGGACTCCGCTTCTCGGTGCGCTTCCCGAGCCGGATGGTTCCCATCTGCGACAGCGATCCGATCGGGATGCCCGTTCCGCGGCGCACGTTCTCGACGCCCGCCACGAACGTCGTCGAGACGGCCCCGAGCCCCACCAGCATGACGCCGAGCTTTCCTCTGGCGGGCGCGATCTCCCGGCCGGACGGCTGTGCCACGATTACGGTCCTTTCCGAGTTTGCAGCGCGGGCGCGTGCCCCGGCAGCGTCTCCCGGACACGCGGCGGCCGCGGCATGGCGGGCTCGCGGGCCACGCGCGCCACGTACAGCACGCGCTGCACCACGGTCACGGCGGTCGCGAGCGCCAGCACCACGACGATCCAGAACAGCAACGCGCCGCGGTTCCCGGCGCCGAAAAACAGGGTCGGAGCGCCGAGCAGCAGCACGCGCTCGGCGCGCTGCGCGATGCCCACCTTGACGCTCAGGCCCAGCCCTTCGGCTCGGGCCCGCGTGTACGACACGAGCAGCGACGCCGTCAAGGCGACGAGGCACGCGGCGACCGCCAGGGTGACGCGCGCGGGGGCGACGCCGCCGCGCAGGAAATAGATCGCGATGCCTGAGAACAGCGCCGCTTCGCCGAGCCGGTCGAGCGTCGAGTCGAAGAACGCGCCGAAGGTCGTGACCATACCCCCGCGCCGGGCCACGCGGCCGTCCACCATGTCGCACAGACCGGATAAGAGGAGCAACAGCCCGCCCCAGCGTGCCCGGCCGAGCCCGAACGCGACCGCCGATGCGACGATCACCAGCGTGCCGATGGTGGTGATGACGTTGGGCCGAACGTGCAGGCGAATCAGTCGCAGGGCGAGCGGATCGAGCAGGTTTCCAAAGCCGTCACGCACCTTCTGCGGGATCACGATCATGGCCGGGGAAAGTAGCGGGAGGGGGACGGAGTCTCAATAGAGCAAGTACTTGGCGCGCAGCCGGCGAAACCGCGCGAGCGCCGGCTCCCAGCTGCGCCACACGGCGTCCGCGGCGCGGGCGCTGAGGATCGCCCGACGCAGCTCGCCACCCTCGGCCAACCGGTCGAAGCGCGCCGCGTCGAAGCGCAGCGAGTCGCGGTGCGCCGCCTCGATCGCCGTGAGGACCAGCACCGCGGCGCGCGTCGGATCGTAGCGCCGCCGGTCGGTGACGCGCAGCCGGATGCCGCGCAGCTCCACCCCGTCGTACTTCCCGTCGGTCGGCGCCCTCGGCGTGAACACGACCCCCGACACCTCCACGCCGTTCAATCCTTCCTGGGCCCACCTGCCGGCGCCGCGCAGCCGCGGTAACACCGCGCCGGTATCGAGCCAGGGCGCGCCGATCACCTTGAACGCGAGCGGCGTGCCGCGTCCCACCGAGAGATTGGTGCCCTCGAACAGGCAGGTCCCGGGATAGTGCAGGGCGCTTTCCAGGTCCGGCATGTTGGGCGACGGGCGCACCCACGGCAGGCCGGTGTCGTCGTAATACATCGCGCGCCGCCACCCCGCAGCCGGCACCACCGCGAGCCGGGCATGGATGCCGTACACGTCGTTCGCGAGTCGCGCCACCTCGCCCATCGTCATCCCGTGGCGCATCGGAACCGACAGGAAGTCCCCGATGCGCTCGACCGCACGCGCCGTCGCCGGTACGTTTCCCTGCACCGCGACGCCGCCGACGGGGTTGGGCCGGTCGAGCACCACCAGCGGCTTGCCGCGGCGCGCGGCCTCCTGCAGCAGCAGGACGGCCGTCGTGGGATAGCTGTAGTAGCGGGCGCCGATGTCCTGCAGGTCCACCAGCACGACGTCGACGCTGTCGAGACCCGCGATCGCGGACAGGGGCGTCCCGCCGTAGAGGCTGTAGATTGGTAGTCCGGAAGCGGAGTCGACCGCGTCGGGGAGCCCCGGGCGGTCCTCGGTTCCGCGCAACCCGTGCTCCGGACTGAGGATCACGAGCAGGCGCACGCCGGGGGTACCGCGCACGAGATCGATGTCGCGCTGACCCAGGCGGTTCACCCCGGTTTGGTTCGTGAGCAGCGCGACGCGCTTGCCGGCCACGAGCCCGATCGAATCCGAGAGCAGCACCTCGATCCCCGGCCGCACCTGCGCGGCCGCGGGTGCGGCGCACACCAGCCCCAGCAACAGCGAGAGAGAATGCGGGCGCATAGACTCCTGATCGTGACGGCGGTGCTCGGCTGTGCCAGCGGACACGCGGCGAGGCCGATCCCCGCCCCCGCCCCCGCCCCCGGCCCCCGGCCCTCGACGTCGGTCTCCGCCGACTCCATCTTCGCCGCGCTCACGGTCCGGCAGCGCGTGGGCCAGCTCGTCGTTCCCTGGCTCCTGGGAAGCTACACCGCGCTGGACGATTCGCTTTTCCAAGTCGCGGCGCGCTGGGTCGACTCCCTCGAGGTGGGCGGCCTGATCATCTCCGTCGGGTCGCCGTTCGACATCGCGGCCAAGCTGAACGCCCTGCAGCGGCGCTCCCGCCTGCCCCTGCTCGTCTCGGCGGACCTCGAATGGGGCGCCGCGATGCGGGTGGTGGGCGCCACGGCATTCCCACAGATCATGGCCGTCGGAGCCACCGGCGACCCCCGGGATGCCTATACCATCGGGGCCGCCGCGGCCGCCGAAGGCCGCGCGGTCGGCATCCACGTCAATTTCGCGCCCGACGCGGATGTCAACAACAATCCCGCCAACCCGATCATCAACATCCGCTCGTTCGGGGAGGACCCGCGCACCGTGTCGCGGCTCGTGACCGAATACGTGCGCGGCCTGCACGACCACGGCATGCTCGCCACCCTCAAGCATTTTCCCGGTCACGGCGACACCCAGATCGACTCGCACATCGGTCTCCCGTTGATTCCGTCGGGGTACGCGCGGCTCGACTCGATCGAGCTCGTGCCGTTCCGCGCTGGGATCGCCGCCGGGGCGGACGTGGTGATGAGCGCCCACATCGCCTTCCCCGCCTTCACGGGCTCGGACGAGCCGGGTACCCTCTCGGCCGCCGTGCTCACCGGCTTGCTGCGCGACTCACTGCGCTTTCCGGGCCTGGTAGTGACCGACGCGTTGACGATGGGCGCCATCGTGGCGAAGTATGGCGCCGGGGAGGCCACCGTGCGCGCGTTTCTCGCGGGCTCAGACTTGCTGTTGATGCCGGCCGACCCCGATTCCGCGATCGCCGCGATGACGACGGCCGTGGCGACCGGTCGAATCACGCCGCAGCGACTCGAGCAATCGGTGCGCCGCGTGCTCGAGATCAAGCGTCGGATCGGGCTGTTCCAGGCGCGCACGGTGTCGCTCGATTCGATCATGCTCGTGGTCGGCGCCCGGCGTTTCCAGGACCAGGCGAACGACCTCGCGGTGCGCGCCCTGGCCCTGGTGCGCGATATGGGCGGACGGCTGCACGCGCTGCGCGCCCACCGCGGCCGCCTCGCGTTGATCGCCTACGCCGACGAGAACAACGGGGGCGTGGGGCAGACCATGGCTCAGCTGCTGCGCCAGGGCGGCGACACGGTCGAGTATTTCCGCCTGTGGCCGATGTCGGGCACGCTCTCGTACGACTCCGCGCGCGCCGTGATCGCGCGGGCACCGGCGACGGTGTTCGCCGCCAACGTGCGCCCGCTGTCCGGCCGCGGCACCATCGCTCTCCCCGACTCGCTCGCCGCCCTGATCACCGCCACCGATTCCGCCCGCCCTACCGTCCTCGTCTCGCTCGGCAGCCCGTATTTGTTGGGGCAGGCGCCCACGGTGAAGTCGTATCTCGTGGCATGGAGCGGCGTGCGGGCGTCGGAGCGTGCCGCGGCGCTCGCCGTGCTCGGGAAGGTTCCGATCACCGGACACCTCCCGATCCGGATCCCGCCGGCCTATCCGCTCGGCTGGGGGGTCGTGATTCCCGACTCACAGCCGTGACGGCGCGGGCCGCGCTGGCGGTCGTCTGGGTCGGAGGGCTCGCCGGCGCCTGCCGCGGCGTGGCGGCACCGCCCCCGCCGGTGAGCGCCGCTATCCCGGCCGCCGCACCCGCATCCCTCGGCTTCGACAGCACGCGCCTGGCGGGCGTGCTCGCCTACCTCCGGGCCGAAGTCGACAGCGGCGCGTTTCCGGGCGCCGTCCTGGCGGTCGGACGACACGGCCGTCTGGCGCTGCTCGCACCCGTGGGGTTCTACGCCGTGAGCGACCACCGCCCCGCACAGGCGGGCACGATCTACGACCTCGCCTCGCTCACCAAGGTCGTCGCGCTGACCACCGCGTGCATGCTGCTGGTGGACGAAGGAAAGCTCGCGCTCGATGCGCCGGTACAGCGCTATGTGCCCGAGTTCACCGGGCCCATGAAGGACCGCGTCACGATCCGCCACCTGCTCACCCATTCCGCCGGCCTGGCCGCGGACTTGCCGCTCTACGACTCGACGGCCACGCGCGCCGCGGCGCTCCACGCCGTGGATACGACCACCCTGCTCTCCCCACCCGGCGTGACGTACCGCTACTCCGACTTGAGCGCCATCGTCCTGATGCAGGCAGTCGAGCGGATCACCGGTGAGGCGCTGGACCGTTTCCTCGCCAGGCGCGTGTTCGGACCGCTGGGCATGCCCGCGACCCGGTTCCTGCCCCCAGCGGCGTGGCGGGACCGTGTCACACCCACCGAGAACGACACCGTGTTCCGCCATCGCCTGCTCGTGGGAGAGGTGCACGACGAGAGTGCGGCGCGCCTGGGCGGCGTGTCGGGGAACGCCGGGCTGTTCTCGAACGCCCTCGATCTGTCGCGCTTCGCGGCAATGCTGTTGAACGGCGGCGCCTGGGACACGCTGCAGCTGATCCGCGCCGAGACCGTCGCGGAGTTCACCGCGCGTCAGAACCTCCCGGCGGGCTCGACGCGTGCCCTCGGCTGGGACACACCCTCCGACTCCGGATACTCGAGCGCTGGGACCAAGCTGTCGCGCCGCGCGTTCGGGCATACCGGCTTCACGGGAACGTCGATCTGGATGGACCCCGAGCGCGATCTGTTCATCATCCTGCTCACGAACCGCGTCAATCCCACGCGCGCCAACCTTGCGATCCTCCACGTCCGGTCGCAGGTGGCGGACCTCGTGGCCGACGCGCTCACCCACCCCGAGCTGTAGCCGGCGCGCTCACTCTACGACCGTACTCCACCCGCGGCGTGACAAGTCGCGGTAGATGACGGCGCCCGCGACGCCGCTGAGCGCGAGCAGCAGCAGGCCCGGCACCGTGTCGTGCAACAGGAGCTTGCCGACGCCGAACAGTGCGCCGTACACCAGCACGCACCCGGCTACCCAGTCCAGCAGATTGGCGAGCCCGTCGCGCGACGGCTGCACGTCGGGCGCCCGCGCGGCGACGGGCCCCCACCCCGTGCGCGACGGCCGGGTGCGGCGGTAGAACGCGACGAGGGTCGCGTCGGACTCGGGGCGCGTCAGGAAGGTGACCGCGAGCCACACCGCGGTCGTGACGGCGACCGTGATGAGCACGATGTGCGCGAAGTCGAGGGGCCGATCGCTGTCGAGCCCCCACACGGTCTGCAACAGGACCGACACAACGAACGCGGCGATCATCGCCGAGATTTCACTCCAGGCATTGATCCGCCACCAGTACCAGCGCAGCAGCAGCACGGCCCCGGTTCCAGCCCCGGTGATGATCAGCAGTTTCCAGGCACCGCCGATCGACTCGATGCGGAACGCGACCGCGGCCGAGACCACGGTGAGCAGGCCCGTCACGACTCGCGACGCCAGGACGTAGTGCGCCTCGCTATCCTGCCGGCGCAGGAAGCGTCGATAGCAATCGTTCACGAGGTAGCTCGCGCCCCAGTTGAGCTGCGTCGCGATCGTCGACATGAAAGCCGCCGCGAACGCGGCGACCATGAGGCCGCGGAGCGACGAGGGCAGGTAGTCGATCATCACCCGCACGTAGCCCGTCTCCGGGTCCTTGAGGTTGGGGAACAGGATCAGCGAGGCGAGCGCCACCAGGATCCAGGGCCAGGGCCGCACGGCATAGTGCGCGATGTTGAACCACAGCGTGGCGAGCAGGGAGTGCTTCTCGTCCTTCGCGCTCAACATCCGTTGCGCGACGTAGCCGCCGCCGCCGGGCTCGGCCCCGGGGTACCACGTGGCCCACCAGTTCACGCCGATGTAGACGAAGAACGTGATCATCGGCATCCACGCCGAGCCGAGGTCGGGCACGAAATCGAGCACCGATCCCTGGCCGCCGGCGGTGGCGCCGCGCACTTGATCGATTGCCGCCAGCTTGACCCGCATCGCCTCGATGCCGCCCACGGCGTTCACAGCGAACACCGCCAGCACGATCACCATCCCCATCTTGATAATGAACTGAAACAGGTCGGTCACGAGCACGCCCCATAGCCCCGACAGCGTCGAGATCGCGGAGGTGAGCAGGATCATCCCGACCACGATCCACAAGGCCTGCCCCTTCGAGATGCCGAACACCAGCCCGAGAATCTTCGCCATCGCGAGGTTCACCCAGCCGAGGATGATGCAGTTGATGAGCAGACCCAGGTAGACCGCTCGGAACCCGCGTAAGAACGCTGCCGGTGGACCGCTGTAGCGGATCTCCGAAAACTCGATGTCGGTCATCACGCCGGCGCGACGCCACAGCCGGGCGTAGAAGAACACGGTGAGCATGCCGCTCGCGAGCAGGTTCCACCACAGCCAGTTGCCCGCGATGCCGTTGCGCGCCACGAAGCCGGTGACGACGAGCGGGGTGTCGGCGGCGAACGTCGTGGCGACCATCGACGTGCCGGCGAGCCACCACGGAACATTGCGGCCGGAAAGAAAGTATTCCGCGGTGCTCTTGCCGGCCCGCCGCTTGTAGTAGAGGCCGACCGCGATGTTGAACAGGAAATACAGGGCGACGACCAACCAATCGGCGAGCGTAAGTCGCATGAGCGCGCGGGCCTCGCGGAGCGAGAGTTGACAGGGCCGTCGGGACTTTCTAACTTCGCATGTGACTGGAGGATCGCAATGGCGACGACGCAACGTTCGGCTCCCATCACCCTGACCCTGACCGACACGGCGGCGGTCGAGGTGCGCAAGTTCATGGCGGAGGAGAAGGTGTCCCCCGAGACCGCCGGGCTGCGCATCGGCGTGCTGCCGGGCGGGTGCTCGGGCTTCAAGTACAGCCTCAGCATCGAGGACAAGCCCGCCGATGACGACATCGTCATCGAGAGCGCCGGCGTGCGCTGCTTCGTCGACGGGTTCAGCGCGCAGCACCTGAACGGCGTGACCCTGGACTACAAGAGCAACTTCCAGGAGTCCGGGTTCGCCTTCGAAAACCCGAACGCCACCGGCGGCTGCGGCTGCGGATCGTCCTTCACGGTCTGAGGCGGTTGCCCCTCCTCCCATCGGATGTCCGAGCCCGCGCACGGCGCGGGCTTTTTGTTGCTCCTCCCCGCCGGTGCGCCCGCTCGACGTAGCCGTCATCGCGGCCTACTGCGCCGCCGTCGTCGTCTTCGGCCTGGTGCTGTCGGGGCGCCAGCGCGACGCGAGCGATTATTTCCTCGGCCACCGCGGGCTCCCCTGGTGGGCCATCATGCTGTCCATCGTGGCCACCGAAACGTCGGCTCTCACGGTGATCTCGATCCCGGGCATCGCGGCCCGCGGCGATCTCACCTTCCTGCAACTCGCGTTCGGCTACCTCGCGGGGCGGATCGGGGTCGCCGCGCTGCTACTCCCCGGCTATTTCGAAGGCACCCAGGACACCGCCTATCAGCGGCTGGAGCACCGCTTCGGCCCCGGAGCGCGACGCGCCGCGTCGGGCGTGTTTCTGCTCACGCGCGCGCTCGCCGACTGCGTGCGGATCTTCGCCACGGCCATCCCGCTCGCGATCATCACGCACTGGAGCCTTCCGGCCGGCATCCTGGCCATCGGCCTCGTCACCGTGATTTACACGTGGGTGGGCGGGCTGCGGGCCGTCGTGTGGGTGGACGTGATCCAGCTGGGCGTGTATCTGCTGGGCGGTGTGGCGACGCTCGTCGTCGCGACCCGGCTCGCGGGAGGCGCCGGTGCATTCGCCCGCGCCTGGGATGCCGGAAAGCTCGTGACACTGGACTTCACACCTTCGTTCAAGGTGCTGTACACGTTCTGGGGCGGAGTCCTGGGCGGAGCACTGCTCGCCGGCGCCTCGCACGGCACCGACCATTTGATCGTGCAGCGTCTGCTCGCCGCACGCGGGCTCAAGGACGCACAGCGCGCCCTCATCGGATCGGGCGCGTTCATCATCGTCCAGTTCGCGCTGTTCCTGCTCGTGGGCACGAGCCTGTGGCTCGCGGGCGCGGATCAGGGCGGCCGGAGTGACGCCATCTACCCGAGCTTCGTGATCACGCGGCTCCCGGCCGGGCTTGCGGGGCTCGTCGTCGCGGGCATTCTGGCCGCGGCCATGAGCAGCCACGCCTCGGCCGTCAACTCACTCGCCTCGGCGTCCACGCACGATTTCTACGCGCCGCTCGCGCGGCGCCAGGAGCCGATACACCTGCTGTGGGTGGGCCGCTGGCTCACCCTGCTGTGGACGGGGGTGCTGGTCGCGGGCGCGATGGCGTTCCGCAATCAGAACACGCCCGTCGTGCAGCTCGCCCTGAGCGTCGCGTCGATCACCTACGGCGCCCTGCTCGGCACCTATCTGCTGGGCGGATGGTGGCCGCGGGCGCGCCAGCGCGACGTCATCGTGGCGATCATCGCGAGCGTGCTCATCATGACCCCCGTCGTGCTCGGCGTGCCGTGGCGCCTGCTGCCGGGGCTCGCCTGGCCGTGGTACGTGCCGCTGGGGACGGCGGTGACGGTGCTGGTAGGCATGGTTTCGTCGCTCGTCGGACAGCGTACACTCCCCGCGTGACTCCACCGTCCGCCGTCTTTCTCGGTGCCGACGCCGGTGGCTCCCATACCACCGTCGTCCTCGGGTCGCCGGCGCAGATCCTCGGCCGCGCGGACGGGCCGGGTGCGGCCATGCGGCCGGCGGGAGCGGCCCGATCCGCTGCGGTGCTGGTGGAGACCGCCCGCCGGGCGGCGGCCCAGGCCGGCGTCGCGCTCCCGGGCGATGCGGCCGTGGTCGGCGCGGCCGGCGCCGGGCGGCGGCAGGAGCAGGCGGAGCTCGAAGCGGCGCTGGTGGACGCCGGCGTCGCGCGCCGGGTGCGGGTGCTCGCCGATGGCGAGGTGGCCCTGACTACGGCATTCGCGCGCGGCCCCGGCGTGCTCGTAAACGCCGGCACCGGCTCGATTGCGTACGCGCGCGTGCCGGACGGGGAGATTCACCGCGCGGGCGGGTACGGGTGGCAGCTCGGCGATGAAGGCGGCGGCTACTGGCTCGGTCGCCGCGCGCTCGACCTGGCGGGGAGAGCACATGACGGCCGGGGGGAGGGCTCGACCCTGTTGGCGCGGCTGCTTGCGGCCCTCGGCCTGCAACAGTTCGACGACCTGGTGCGTTGGACGGCGACGGCGACGCCGGCCCAGGTGGCGGCGCTCGCGCCGCATGTGCTCAACGCCGCCCGGGAGGGCGAAGTGGTCGCGCAGCGGGCCGTGGACGACGCAGCGCGTGAGCTCGTGCAGCTGGTCGTGATGCTGGGGCGCCATTTCCCCGCGACGAGCCCCGTCCCCGTCGCGATCACTGGCGGCCTGCTGCTGCCGCAGTCTCCGCTCACCGCCGCGTTCCGCGATCGGCTCGCCGCCGACTTCAAGCGGGCGCGACTCGTGCCCGAGCGGATCGATGCGGCGATCGGGGCCCTGAAGCTGGCGGCTGAACTCGTGTAGGGGCGCAGCATGCCCCGCCCCTACTAGGCCGCCGGCGCCAACCCCACGTCACCCGTGACGGCCCGGGGATCCCAGTCGCTCTCGGTTCTCGCGACGTACACGGCCGCGGTGAGGTCGCCACACACGTTGAGCGTGGTCCGGCTCATGTCGAGGATGCGCTCGACGCCGTAGACCACTCCGACCACCTCGGGCGGGATGCCGACCGCCACACACACGATCATCAGGGGCGCCAGAGAGCCGCCTGGCACGCCGGCCGTGCCCGCCGCCGTCATGACGCTCAGCACGATCGCGATTACCTGTTGGCCCAGCGTGAGGTTCACACCGAACAACTGCGCGAGAAACAGCACGGTGACGCCCTCATACAAGGCCGTCCCGTTGTGGCACATGGTGGAGCCAAGGGACAACACGAAACCCGCGATCTTGGGCGGGATCCTCAGCTCCTCCTCGGCAACGGCGATGTTCGTCGGGAGCGTCGCATTACTCGAGCTGGTCGTGAACGCCGTGATGATGCTCGGCGTTATCCGACGCCAGAAGACGAGCGGGTTTAGCCCCCCCAGAAAGCGGACCAGCAACGACAGGCTCACGGCGCCGTGGATCAGCAATCCGGTGAGCACCACGAGGACGTAAGTGAGCAATTTCCGCACGATGTCCCATCCCAGGAGCGACGTGACGACGAAGATCAACCCGAACACGCCGACTGGTGCGAGGTGCATCGCCAGGCCGATGATCTTCGCGATCGCGTCGCCGACGGCGTCGAGCACCCGGACCAGCGGCCGCGCTCTCTCTTCGGGGATCAGCGTCAGCGCCGCGCCGAAGACCAACGCGAAGAAGATGATCCCGAGCATGTCGAGATTCGCCGCCGCTTGGATCGGGTTCGCCGGCACGATTTTCACGAAGAAATCGACTCCAAAGCCGGGGGCGCCGCCGCCGCTGGTACCGGCGACCTGCCCGCGATACCGAGTTGCGCCACGCCGAGCGTGATGGACGTGAAGACGAGGGGCACGACGGTCATCAGCAAGAGCCGCAGGAAGATCTGGCCCAGCGGGCCAGCGATGTTCGTGTCGACCCACTTCACCCAGGGCGCCCCGCTCGCCGCCCAGTTGACCGCGAGGCCGGACAGCCCGCCGGCCAGCAGGCCAACGAAGATCTTGGTGTGGAGCTTCACCGCCCAAGGTCCGAGGGGGGGGCATGCAGGCGACTGTGGCGGAAGCCGTAGAAGACGTAGAGAGCGAGGCCGATCGCGAGCCAGATCGCGAACCGCCACCAGGTTTCACCGGGCAGCCCGACCATCACGAACACACAGAGCGCAGCGCCCGTGAGCGAGACGACCCATACCAGCGGCACGCGAAACGGTCGCGGGCGATCGCGGTCCGTATGGCGCAGCACCAGGACACCGACGCACACCAGCACGAACGCGAACAGGGTCCCGATGTTGGTGAGGTTGTAGGTCTCGCCGGCATCGCCGATCAGGGACCACAGGCCCACGAAGATGCCCGTGATGAGCGTCGTGATGTACGGGACCCGGGTCCGTTGGTGCACCCGGGCCGCCCAGGGTGGCAGCAGCCCGTCGCGCCCCATCGCAAAAAAAATCCGCGGCTGCCCGTACTGGAACACGAGCAGCACCGCCGACATGGAGACGATCGCGCCCAGGGCGACGATCCAGCCGACCGTCGTAAAGCCGGCGCTGTTGAGGGCCTTCGCCAGCGGATCGGCGACGCCCAACTCGCTGTACGGGACCATCCCCGTGAGTACCGCACCGACGATCATGTAGATCACGGTGCAGATGGCGAGTCCACCCAGAATGCCGATCGGCAGGTTTCGCTGCGGGTTCTTGGTTTCCTCCGCCGCGGTGGAGATGGCGTCGAAACCGATGTACGCGAAGAACACGATCGCGGCGCCTTGATGGACGCCGCGAAACCCGTTGGGAGCGAACGGGTGGTAGTTAGCGGCATGGAGGTGCGTGAGCCCGGCGACGATGAACAGCCCCAGTACGACCAGCTTGATCGTCACCATGATGTTGTTGGCCGTGGCACTCTCGCGCACGCCGAGCATGAGCAGCCACGTGATGAGCGCGACGATCACGAAGGCCGGCAGGTTCACCAGGATCGGTACGCCCAGGACGTGTGGAGCGGTCTGCAGCAAGCCGTGCACCCCGGCATCGGGAGACAGGAGCGCCGTGCGGTACCCGGTAACGAGCCAGGCCGGCAGGTGAACGTGGAAGCTGCCGAGCAGCGACGTGAAGTAATCGCCCCACGAGATGGCGACGGCCACGTTGCCGACCGCGTACTCGAGAATCAGGTCCCACCCGATGATCCACGCGACCAACTCTCCGAGGGTCGCGTACGAGTACGCGTAGGCACTGCCGGCCTGCGGGATCATCGCGGCAAGCTCGGCGTAACACAGGCCCGCCAGCGCACACGGGCCCTGCCCCGCTCCGCACCAGGTGACCGGCGGCGTCGTACTGGCCCGCCGCGGCGGTGCCGATCGCCCCGAAAATGCCGGCACCGATCACCGCGCCGATGCCCAGCATGATGAGGTCGCCCGCTCCGAGCGCCCGCTTCAGCGCATACGGACTTTCTCCCTCGACCAGCAGCTCCGAGATCGGCTTGCGCCGCAGGAGCTGCCGCGCGCTAGACAAAGAGCGGCGCCAGCACCAGCGTGACCGTGCTCAAGAGCTTGATCAGCACGTGCAACGACGGCCCCGCCGTGTCCTTGAACGGATCGCCCACCGTGTCGCCGACCACGGCCGCCTTGTGGGGCAGACTGCCCTTCCCGCCGTATTCACCCGTCTCGATGAATTTCTTGGCGTTGTCCCACGCGCCACCACCGTTGTTGAGCAGCGTCGCCATGAGGATCCCCGCGATCGTGCCGACCATGAGGAACGACGCCACAGTCTCGGCGCCGACATGGAACAACAGCTTGAAGACCAGTCCCACGGCGATCGGCATGCCCACGGCGAGCAGACCGGGAGCCACCATCGCCTTCAGCGCCCCGACGGTGACGATATCCACCGCCCGACCGTAGTCGGGCCGCGACGTCCCTTTGAGAATCCCAGGGTCGGCCTTGAACTGCCGCCGTACCTCTTGGATCACGCTGACGGCGGCCTTCGTCACCGCGCTGATGGCGAGCGCCGAGAACCAGAACACGAGCATGGCGCCGAACAGCCCGCCCACGAACACCTCGGGCTTCGAAATATCGACGGAGGCGAGCGGCGAGCCCAGCGCCGCGACCTCGTCCAGGTACGCGGAGAACAGCAGGAACGCGGCCAGCGCCGCGGACCCGATGGCATATCCCTTGGTGAGCGCCTTGGTGGTGTTGCCGACGGCGTCGAGCCGATCGGTGCGCCGGCGGATGTCTTCGGGCTGATGCGACATCTCGATGATGCCGCCGGCGTTGTCGGTGATGGGTCCGAACGTGTCCATGGCGAGGATGTAGGCCGCGGTGCCGAGCATCCCCATCGTGGCCACTGCGGTGCCGAACAGCCCCGAGTGGGCGAGGCCGCTCGACGCACCGAGCTTGTACGACGCGATGATGGCGGCCGAGATGGTGAACGTCGGCAAGGCCGTGCACTCGAGGGCCACGGCGAACCCCGCGATGATGTTGGTCGCGGGTCCGGTGACCGAGGCGGCGGCGATGCTCTTGACGGGGCGATAGCGGTATTCGGTGTAGTACTGCGTGATGTAGACGAAGGCGATGGAGGTGGCGATGCCGATGACGCCGCACAGGGCGAAGTGCCACCAGGCGGCGGGGTGGGCCGCCGGATTGAGCAGCCAGTAGGTCCCCCCCACGAACCCGGCCGCCGCGAGCAGGGCGGTCCACATGTAGCCGCGGTTGAGCGCCTGCATCGGGTCTTCGTCCTCACGAGCCTTCACCACCAGCACTCCGATGATCGACGCCACCAGGCCGAACGCGCGGGCCACGAGCGGGAACAGCATCAGGCCGACCACCTGGGTCGGGCTGAACACCCCGGTATTCGCGAGCGCGAGGCCCGAGCCCAGGATCATGGCGCCGATGTTCTCCGCGGCCGTGGACTCGAACAGATCGGCGCCGCGCCCGGCGCAGTCCCCCACGTTGTCGCCCACCAGGTCCGCGATCACGGCGGGGTTGCGCGGGTCGTCTTCCGGGATCCCCGCCTCGACCTTGCCGACCAGGTCGGCGCCGACGTCGGCGGCCTTCGTGTAGATGCCCCCACCCAGCTGTGCGAACAGCGCCACGAACGACGCCCCGAAGCCGTAGCCCACGATCATGAGGGGAATCTTGGTGGGCTCGAAATGCAGCGCCTCGAGCACCGTGTAGAGCAGCCCCACGCCGAACAGGCTCATGGAGACCACGAACAACCCGCTCACGGCGCCGCCGCGCAGCGCGATCTGCAACGCCTTGTTGAGGCTCGAGCGGGCCGCGCTGGCGCTCCGGATGTTCGAGCGCACGGCGACGTACATGCCGACGATGCCGGCGACCCCCGAGCAGAGGGCGCCGAACAGGAACGACAGGGTCGTGGTGAGCGCCAAGGTCGCGGCGGCGGGTTCGTCCGGATGCGGTTTGCGGAAGAACGCGTACAGCACGTAGATGAGCACGCCCAGCGCGATGCTCAGGAGGCCGATCGTGCGGTACTGCCGCCGCAGGAACGCTTCGGCGCCTTCCTGGATCGCGTCGGAGATCTTGCGCATGTCGGCGGTGCCGGTGTCCTGCCGCAGCACGTAGCTTCGCAGACCCCAGGCGACGACCAGGGCGAGGACCGAGAGGCCCAGGACGAGAGCAATGAGCATAGTGCCTTGTGACTCCTTGGAGCCCGCCCAAGGGGCGGGCGGGTCAGTTGCCGATGCGCAGGGGGACGATCACGACGTCCGCCAGGGTCCGTCCACCCCGCGTGTGCGCCGGGTAGAATTGGTACGCCATCATGCGCCGTTGGAACTCCCGGTTGTACGCCGCGTCGGCGATCGGGGGATCCACTTGCACGCGAGTGACGCGTCCGTCGGCCGCCACCCAGAACGACACCCGCAGGGTGCGGCCTGCCACTGAGCCGGGCACCTGCGCCAGGGGCGGAAGAATCGCCGTCCGCGGCGCGGCGTGGAAAATGTAACCGCCTTCGTCGCCCGTTCCAGGCCCCGTCCCGCCCCCCGTCCCCGTCGCCGGACCGCCACCCGCCCTCGCTCCCTCAGCACCACCCGTGCCACCGGACACCGGCATTACGGGGAGCGGGAGGGTCGGGCGCGGCAGGTCGAGGGGTGGCAGCTCGATGGCGATGCGGCGCAGCCCGGACAGGTCGGCCAGGGGCACGTGGGGCGCGAGAGCGACATCGACGGGGGCCGGTGTGCCCCGCGACAGCACGAAGAAGTTCACCGCGTCGGGCGCCGCGGACCGCAGCGCCCCGCCCGCCGGCTCGCGCCCCTGGATGACGAGCGCACCGATCACACTCGCGTGGACGAGCACGGCGAGTACGGCGCCCGGCGCCACGCCCCGGGACGGGAGCGGCAGGCGGAGCCCGGGGAGGGGGGGTCGGTCCGGGGCGGGGGGGTTCACGGTGCCTGAGGTATACCCCGACAGCGACATAGGGGCGCAGCATGCTGCGCCCCTACGTTCATCTCGCCCTACGGGCGGGCCTATTTCTTGGCTTGCTCGGGCGGCGTGAAGCCGATCACCTGGACGCCCGCGCCGTGCGCGATGTCCATCGCCTGCATCACGTCGAGATACTTGCGACTCGGGGCTGCCTTGATGAACAGCAGCTTGGCCGGTCGCGGGTCGTAGATCTGATGGAACGCCTGGTCGAGCTGGTTCACGGCGTACGGCTGGCCGTTGATCGCGTACGAGCCGTCGGCCTTGAGCTCGAGCACGATCTGGCTCGATTGCTGCTGCTTCTGCTTGTTCTGCTGCTCGGGCGGGACCTGAACGTCGAATGCCTTGCGCGACAGGGGCTGGGTGATCATGAAGATGATCAGCAGCACGAGCAGGACGTCGATCAACGGCGTGACGTTGATGTCGGAGCTGAGCCCCTCGCCGCCGCCGGAGGATCCCATCGCCATGGGTCAGTCCCCTTCTTTCTTCTTGGTGAGCGTCTGCTTCTGCTCCGTGATCGCGCCGACCACGCGCACGCCCGCCCGCCGGGCGATTTCGATGGCCTGCTGGACGCGGCCGAACTCGATGTTCTGGTCGGCTTTGAGAAACAGGACCTTGTCCTTGGTGCGGCTATCATAGATCGCCTGCAGGCGCCCGGGCAACTGGTCGTCCGGTATCTGCCTCGGTCCCGGTCCCAGGTCGAGCCAGAACTTGCCATCCTTGTCGATCCCGAGCTTGACCTCGTCCTGTCCCTCCGGCCGGTTCTCGGGGTTCGCGGAGCGCGGGATGGTGGCCTGGAAGCCGGCGGCGATCAGGGGCGTGACGATCATGAAGATGATGAGCAGCACCAGCATCACGTCGATGAGCGGCGTGACGTTGATGTCCGCCTTGACGGCCGCGCGGGCGCTAGTGGCTGATAGGGCCACTGGTCTGCGAAGCCTTCTGGGTCGCGAATTCCTTCGTGAAGATCGAGCGACCGAACTCCGACCCCACGCTCTTGATCAGGTAGTCGATCAGCTCCTTCGAGGTGTAGGTCATCTCGACGGAGAGGAAGTCGATCTTGGTGGTGAAGTAGTTGTAGAGCCATACCGCGGGAATGGCGACGATGAGTCCGAACGCCGTGGTGATCAGGGCCTCGGCGATACCGGCCGACACCGAGGCGAGCGAGCCGCCGCCGCCCGACGCCGCCATGCCGGTGAAGGCGTTCACGATGCCCATCACGGTGCCCAGCAGTCCCACGAACGGCGCGGTGGAGCCGGTGGTGGCCAGGATGCCGAGGCCGCGCTTCAGCTCGGCCGCCACGATGAGAATCTCGCGCTCCACGGCGCGCTCCACCGAATTGATGTCGGCCGCGGTGATGGTGGCGCGATCGCGCAGCAGCGGCTTCACCTCGGAGAGAGCCTCGCCCACCACGCGAGCCACGTGACTCCGGTTCTGCTTCTCGGCCAGCTTGATCGCGCCGTCGAGCTGCTCCTCCTGGAGGAAGCGCGAGAACTCGGGCGCGAATTTCCGCGTTTGCCGCTCCGACCGAACGATCTGGACCAGTTTCTGAACCGCGTTCGCCCACGAAATGACCGACATGACCGCCAGGACGACGACGATGAACTTCGCGAACGGCCCCATCGTCACGAACAGGTCGTAAAGCGAGAGACTCATGTGCGCAGGCTCCTTTGGGCGCTACTGTTTGAGGCGGAAATCGATGGGGATCTGCACCAGCACGCGGACCGCGCGGCCGTGTACGCGCGCCGGCCGGAACAGACACTTGAGCACGTAGTTTTTCGCGGATTGATCGAACCCGGGGTTCGGGCTCTGCAGCACTTTCACGGAGGTCGGCTCGGCGCGGCCCAGCGTGTCGACGATCGCCTGCACCAGCACGCGGCCCGTGATCTGCGCCTGCTTCAAGAGCTCGGGGTACACGGGCACCGGCCCCGACAGCACCGCCGGCTTTTCTTCCACGATCGCTTCCATGAACACTTCATTGCCCGTGGGCACGATTCCCGTGGCGACGCCGCCCTCCACGCCCGTTCCGGAATAATCCTTGGGATCGAAGTGCTCCTGGAGGTTCACCGGCGGAATGTTGGTGGGGATCACATCGGGCGCGACGACGGTCTGGAATCCCTTCAACGGCACGTCGAGCTGGACCGGCTGCTGCTCGGGCGGCTTCTCCTGCTTCGGTTGATCGACGAACACGAGCGCCGTGTCGACCTTGACGGAGTTGTCCGTCTGACCGGCGTTCAGGGTCGCGTACACGGCCGCCGCGATAACCACGGTGTGCGCTATCAAGGAAACGGCGTTCAGCCCGAACGTCCGCTTGCGGTTCTTGGTGCGCTTGGACTCGATCAGGTGGTCGAACACGGGTAGTCGCCCTCCGGCGTGATCGGTGTCTCCATATGAAATAGCGGCCAGGACGGTTAGCTCGCTAGTGCAACACGCATTACAAAACGATGACAGCTGGGGGAGCTTGAGGCGCCCATGCCTCACCGCACCCCCTGCAGCGTGAAATCGATCGGCAGGCGGATGAGCACGCGCACGGCGCGGCCCCGCACGCGCCCCGGCCGGAACAGGGCTCCCCGCACGAAGGCGAGGGCCGCGGCGTCGAAGCCCCGGTTGGCGCTCTCGACCACTCGCGCCGCGGGCTCCGCCCGCCCGAGCGTATCGATCACGACCTGAAGCACCACCCGGCCCTCGATGCCGGCGGCTCGAAGCAGCTCGGGGTACGCGGGTGGCGGGCCGGCGAGCAGCGCGGGGGGCTCCTCGACCGACCGCCAGTCCACGGCCGCGTCGCTTTCGTTTGCAGGTCCCGTACCAGCCACACCTGGCACCGGCAAGAAGGGCTCGATGCGCCCTCCCGGGTCGATGGGCGGAAGCCCGACGGGTGGCAGCGATGGCGCGTCGACCACGGGCTCCGGCGGTCCCGGAATCGCGTCGCGCGCATCGCCCCGTGGGTCGCGCGGGGTCTCCTCGGGCCACGTCAGGACGACGGGCGACTGCTCTGATCCAACCGCACGTGCCGGGTCGAGCGTCGCCCACACGGCGCCCGCGACGATTACGACGTGTGCCACAACAGCGATCACTCCGCTCGGCAGCCAAGGGCGATGGGCGGTTGCCCTTGCGCCAGACTCGATCAGCAGGTCGCGCATGGAGATCCTCCAATAAGCGGTCTCCCACACACTGGCACATCCGGCTTTCGGTGCGATGGAGCGGACGTGAAGGGACGATGACGAGCGGGTTAGGAGTTGCCCGCCGAGAGGGGGGCCTCCCACGGCAGGGTGACGGTGAACGTCGTGCCGCGTCCCGGACGGCTCACGACGTCGATCTGTCCGCCGTGCGCTTCGGCGATCCATTTGCAGATGGCGAGCCCCAGGCCCGCCCCCGGCCGCTCACCGGTGCGGGTGCGTGCCGAGTCGGCGCGCCAGAAGCGGTCGAAGATGTGCGGCAGATCGCCGGGGGCGATGCCGATCCCGCTGTCGGCGACGCTGAGGGTGAGTCTGCCGTTGGCGGGCCCGAGCCGCAGGCGCACGCTTCCGCCCGCCGGCGTGTACTTCACGGCGTTGGTGAGGAGATTGAGGATCAGCTGGCGAATCCGGGTCGCGTCGACGGACACCACGACCGGCTCGGCCGGCGTCGTCACTTCCATGCGCACCCCCGCCTCCTCCGCCAGCAGCTCGCCGGTCTCGCGTGCCTCCTCGACGATGCCGCACAGGTCCACGGGCTCGCGGTGCAGCGGCGCGATCCCCTCGTCTGCGCGCGCCAACGTGAGCAGCGCCTCCACCAGCTCGGTCATGCGCTTGATCTCCTGCATCGTCTCCTCCAGCGTGGCGAGGGTGTCCTGCGGGAGGTTGGGCGTGGTGATGGCGCGCTCCACGCCGGCGCGCAGTACGGTCAACGGCGTCTTGAGCTCGTGGCTGGCGTCGGCGGTGAAGCGTCGCAGGGCGGCGAAGCTCCGCTCCAGCCGGGTCATCATCTGGTTCAGGGTTTCGGCGAGGCGGCCGAGCTCGTCCTTCACCAGCGGCTCCGCCAGCCGGCGATGCAGGCTCCGACCGTCCGTGATCTCGCGGACCTCCGTGATGATCTGGTCCACGGGGCCGAGCGCGCGTCGGGAGATCCACGAGCCCATGAGGAGGGCGACGGCGACGCCGAAGGGCAGCACGAGCGCGAACGTGGAGAGCAGCTGATCGGGGCCGAGCTCGGCCGTGCGCACGTTCGCCGCGGCGAGGATGGCGCCGAACTGGGGCCCCGCGTCGCTGAGCGAGCGGACCGCGTAATGAATCGTCGGCCCGTCGGGCTCGATGTGGAAGCTGCCCGGGGACCCGCCGGAGGGGGGACCAGTCGCGATGCGGTGCAGTTGTTCCACCTGCTGGAACGTGAGCGCTCGGGCATCCGACGACGCGAACAAGAGACTGCCGTCGCGCGCGGTGACGATCAGGATGTCGGGGACCGCCTCGAGCAGCGCGGCGACGTCGGGGATGAGCACCGGCCGGTTGGCGGTGTCCGGCCGCACCAGCACCCCGCGGGCCCGGTAGCTTTCCGCCAGGATGCCGGCGGTGAGCGAAGCCTCCGAGCGCATCCGCTGGTCCAGGTCGTGGTAGGATGCACTGCGCCGGTCCAGGTACAGCACCGCGGCGAACGCGGCGAGCGTGAGCACGAGAGCCGCCGAGTACCAGGCGGTGAGCCGGCCGCGGATGGTCTGCATCTCAGGCCTTCACGACGTAGCCCACCCCGCGCACCGTGTGAATCAGCTTCGGCTCGCGCGCATGGTCGATCTTCTTGCGCAGCCGCGTGATCACGACGTCCACGATGTTGGTACCGGGATCGAAGTGATAGTCCCAGGCATACTCCGTGATGAGGGTCCGCGACATGACCCGTCCGTGGTGGCGCATCAGGTACTCGAGCACCGCGTACTCCTTGGGCGTGAGCTCGATGGGCCTGCCGCCGCGCCGCACCTCGCGGCTCCCGGTGTCGAGCGTCAGGTCGGCGACCCGGAGCACCGGCGGCGCGATGGCCTTGGGACGCCGGCCCAGCGCTTCCACCCGGGCGAGCAGCTCTTCCAGGGAGAACGGCTTCGTCACGTAGTCATCGGCGCCCATCTTGAGCGCCTGGACCTTGAAGTCCACCGCGTCCTGCGCGGTGAGCACCAGCACCGGCATCCCCTCGCCCCGATCCCGCAGCGTGCGCAGCACCTCGAGCCCCGACAGCGCGGGCAGGCGGAGATCCAGCACCAGCATGTCGTAGTGCCCGCCCCCCGAGAGGCGGAGCCCCTCGGCGCCGTCGCCTACCAGATCCGCGTGGAACCCGGCCTCGGTCAGGCCGCGCTTGACGTACTGCCCGACCGTCTTGTCGTCCTCGACGACGAGAATCTTCAACCGATGGGGAGATATACCCTGAAGTTCGAGCCGACGCCGACCTGCGATTCGACGTCGATCCGCCCCCGGTGCTCGGCGATGATGCCGTAGCAGATGGAGAGACCCAGGCCGGTGCCCCGACCCTGGGGTTTGGTCGTAAAAAACGGCTCGAAGATCTTGGGCAGATCCTCCCGCTTGATACCGGTGCCCGTGTCGATGAACTCCAGCAGGATCTCGTCCCTACGGTCCGGGTTGATACGGCTCCGCACGGTGAGCGTGCCCCGCGAGTCCATCGCGTCCATGGCGTTGAGCATCAGCGCCATGAAGCTCTGGATCAGCCGCTCGTGGTCGGCGAGCACCGTCGGCAGACCGGTCGCCAGCTCGCGCGCCACGTTCAACCGCTTGAACCGCGCGTGGTGCTTGAGCAGGAACAGCGTGCGCTCCACCACGCCGTTCACGTCCGTCAGCTTCATGTCGCCGCGCTTGGGCCGCGAAAAGTCCAGCAGGCTCTCCACGATGCGTCGGCAGCGCTGCACTTCGGTGTCGATGATCTTCAGATACTCGTCGTAGCCGTGGCGGTCGGGCGGCGCCAGGTCCGCGGTGCGGAGCGCCAGCGCCTCGCTGCAGGCGAGGATCGTCGCCAACGGGTTGTTGATCTCGTGCATCACGCCGGCCGCGAGCTGGCCCACCGCGGCGAGCTTCTCCGTCTCGGTGAGCCGCTGCTGCGCCTGGCGCCACTCGGTGATGTCCTCGCCGATGGTGATGACATGCGAGATGGCGCCCCCGTCCTGATGCATCGGGATCTTGGTGATCCGGTAGTGACGCGCTTCGCCGGTCGCCTGCGATTCCATCTCGACCTGTTGCAGCTCGCCGGTGTCGAACACGCGGTCGAACTCCCGCTTCAGGAGGTCGCGTGGCTGGCGGTCGAGCACGTCGAAGATCTCGCGCCCCACGGCGTCCTCGCGCGACACACCCTGCATCCCAGTCTCGCGTTTCCGGTTCCAGGCGCGGATCCGGTAGGTGCGATCGATCACGTACAGGCCCACGGGGAGGGAATCGATGATCTGAGCGGCGAAGCTCCGCTGCGCCTCCATCTCATGGGTGCGCAGCGCCACCTCGGACGCGAGGTCCTGCGACAGCTCCGTCGCGGCGATCATGGGGGCGAGGATGCGTGCCACCACGACCACCACGTCGTGCGCGATCCCTTCGTAGCGACCGGTGGGGATGACGACCTCGAGCGCCCCGAGCGGCTCGTCGTCGTGAATCAGCGGCAGCCGGATCACCGCGCCGCCCGGAACATTCTCGCGCTGCGGCCCCTGTCGCACCCACTCCGCCACCGGGGGCAGGTAGCCCGGCACATCCGCCTCGTCGCCCGAGGTGGTCACGGGTGCGTAGCGAGTGCCGTCGGGGGTGCGGAGCCAGAGGCGGCAGCGACGCAGGTTGAGACCGCGTCGCAGCGCGCTCACCACGCCGTGCAGGGCCTCGCCGGACGCAAGGCCCGCCTGCAGCACCGACGCTACTTCCGCGATGACCCGGATACCGGGGTGCTCGGTATCGAGGGAGGGGACGGCCATCGGCGCTAAGCTAGGGATGCCGCTCCCGCCGCGCCAGCGGCACGTCGAAGCGCACGCCCAGGAACGGCCGGACCAGGGTGGCGGTGCCGAAAAATGCCGTGGGGCCGAACACGAGCCCGAAATTGCCGACTCGCAGGCCCAGGAGGGCGGAGCCCGCTCCCCACGGAGACCCGATCCCGAGCGGCGAGTGCACGCCGGCGTAGCCCGTCGTCTCGATCGTGACGTCGACGCCCATGCGGCTTGGCGCCGTGTCCGACCCGAACTCGGCGACGGTCAGAGCGCGGGTCCGGGCGGCGAGCGTGGCGCCGAAGACAAACCCCTGCGAGCCGCCGACGATCGCGCGCTGGTCGATGAATTCGCCGACCCGCGCGCCGAGCGACACCGCCGCGAATGGTCCGGCGCGCAGCGTGCGCCCGTAGCCCACATCGAAGCCCTGCACCTGCCATCCGCTCCCGACGGTGTAGGCCAGACCGAGCATCAAGATCCCGCCGTACGTCTCCTGCGCCGCGAGCGGCGCGCTTCGAGCTGGACGACCGCCGTCGCTGGTCCCTGTGGTACTACGGCGACGGCGCTCCCGTTCCGCTCATCCGTGACGCGGACGTCGTGACCTGGCTCGCCGACCGCGCCATCGGCCTCGCCGACTTGGAAGATAGCACCGTGGGAAGCCGTCGACCCCCGGGCGGCGACGCCGTGGTGGTGCGCGGCCGAGCCGCCGGCGTCTGGGTGGAGGCGGAGTTTCTCACCGCGGGCGCCGCCGAGACCCCCCAGGCCGTGGTCACCGTCACGGTTTTCCCCGATCGCCTCCTGCCCAGCGTCAAAGGGGTACGCTTCTTCCAGCTCCCCGAGTCCGGTGTGCTGGGCGGGCCCGGCTCGCTGGTCGCCCTGGTGAACGGTTATCACTCGCTCGACCCGTGTCGGGTCGTGGCCGTGGGGGCACCGGAGGCGGCTGACCTGGCCAGCCACGGGGCGCTCGGGCTCGCCCGGGCGGGTCGGGGCCTGGCGATCGCCTTCGATCCGGGCGAGCCCGGCGAGGCCCGCGTCCAACTGGGCCCGGAGGGGCTCGAGGCGGCAAGCCAGTGGCTCCCGACACGACCGCTCCGGCCCGAGGGTGACGCCTCGCGCATGCGGTTGGCGTTCGACCCGCAAGGCGACGGGTTGACCGCCCTCCGAGCCTTGTTCGTCCCTTCGTCGCCGGTCGATCAGGAGCGGCTGGCGCAAGCGGTGGCACCCGCAGGCTGGTGCTCGCGGCAGGAGCTGGCGGGGGGCGTGAGTGAAGCGGACGTGGTGGCGAACACGGAATTCTGCGCCGCCAGCTTCGACCGCAGGTTCTTCCGCTCCATCGAGCTCGACGACGGATATCAACGGGCGGCCGGCGCGTGGGATACCAACGACAAGTTCCCGCACGGCCACGCCTGGCTGACCGATCAGATCCACGCCAAGGGGTTCAAGGCGGGTCTGTGGCTGGCGCCGTTCGCGGTCGCGGAGCGATCGGGGGTTCCGGCCGAGCACCCCGACTGGCTGTTGCGCGATGCCACCGGCCCGGTCGTGTGCGACACGCGCGAGTCGTGGGGCGGTCCGATCTACGCGCTCGACGGGGCGCATCCCAAGGTGCAGCAGTGGCTGTTCGACCTGGCCCGCCGCGTGGTGCGCGACTGGGGCTACGACTACGTCAGAATCGACGCCCTCCGCTGGGCCACGCTCGGGACGGGCCACTACGGGGGCCTGACGCACGCGGAGGCGTATCGTGGCGGGCTGGGCGCGATTCGCGATGGACTCGGCACCGAAGCGTTCGTCGTGGGGAGCGCCGCGCCGCTGCAGCACGCCGTGGGACTCGTGAACGGCATGCGGATCGCCCCGGACGTGGCCGCCAGCTGGGGTGGGCTCCAGCCCGCGGCGCGCGCCGCAGGGCTGCGCAGCTTCTACCAGCGCTCGGCGTGGCTCGACGATCCGGACTGCCTGGTGGTGCGGCCGCCCCTCACACCCGCCGAAGCGCAGGTGTGGGCCACGCTCGTCGCGGTGACGGGCGGACTCACCCTCTTCTCGGACAACCTCCCGAAGCTCCCGCCCGAGCGGCTCCCCTTGCTGCAACGCACCCTGCCCGTCGCCCCGGTTGCGGGCCGCCCGATCGACGCGGCGGCCGTGGAGCGGGACGTCGCACCGGCCATCGTCGCCGGTAGCGACGTATTTCCCCTCAAGGGGCCCTGGCGCTTCCGAACGGGGGACGACGCCGCGTACCGCGCTCGGGAATTCGACGAGGCGGCGTGGGAGACGATCCCCGTGCCCCAGCGGTGGAGCGAGGCGGGGCATCGGGATTACACCGGCGTCGCCTGGTATCGGACGCGTTTCTCGCTGCCGCCGGCCGCCCCCGGGCGGTCGCTGTATCTCGAGCTCGGCAAGATCGCGGACGCCGACGAGGCGTTCGTCAACGGTGTGAAGGTCGGCCAGACCGGCGACTTCCCGCCCGCCGAGCGCGGCGCCGCACAAGCGTACCGCCGCTATCGCGTCCCATCGGAGACGCTGAACTGGGGCGGCGACAACGTGCTCGCCCTACGCGTGTTCAGCGCCGCGGGAGCGGGTGGTGGCCTCTGGAGCGTGCGTCGTGACATGCCGCCGCGTGCCTGGGTGGTCGAAGGCCTGCCGCGCTGGTGGACCGTGGTGCTCGTGAACTGGGAGGACGAGCCGCTCCCCACGTCGATTCCCCTGAGCGCGCTGGGCCTCACCGGCACCCGGTTCACCGCCTATGACGTGTGGCGCGATACCCCGCTGGCCGATCTCAAAGACGCGATCACTGTCACGCTCGAGCCGCACAGCGCGCTCACACTGGGGGTGCGGCCCGCCGCGGCGCGACCTCTGGTGATCGGGACGACGCGGCATGTCGTGCAGGGGGCAATCGACGTCACGGAAGAGACCTGGGATGCCGCAGCACGCACGCTCGCCGCGAGGTCGACCAACCTCGACGGTCGCGCATACGCGGTCACGGTCGCCGTCCCGAAGGGGATGCGGCCCGGGACGTGCAAAGCCGACGTGCCGTGCACGGTCCGGAGGTTGGAGACGGGGCATGCCGTGATCGAATGGGCCGCCGGAGGCGACGGGCGGGACATCAAGTGGGAATTGAGCTTCCGATCGGCGGCGACGACCAGGAAAGGCAAAGACTAGACGCGAAAGACGCACAGGGGAGAACAGTCAACAGTGTGAGGAGAGCGCCTCAACACCTCGTAGGAAGTACTTCTGGGCGACGAAATACAGAACGACCATCGGGATCACCGCCGTGGTCGCCGCCGCCATCTGATAGGGCCAGTTCAGGTCGTACGCGCCGTGCAGGTGTGCGATCCCCACCTCCAACACCTGCATGTCGGGGGACGACGTCGCGACGAGGGGCCAGAAGAAGCTCTTCCACTGGTCGGCGAGCGCCAGCACGACGAGCGTTGCGAGCGCCGGCCCGGACAGCGGCAGTACGATGCGCCGGAAGACCGTCCATTCCCCCGCGCCTTCGAGGCGCGCGGCGTCTTCGAGATCGCGTGGAATCGCGAGAAAGCACTGCCGCAGGAAAAAGATCCCGCTCACGGAAACCAGCTCGGTCGAGATCAACCCCTCGTAGCTGTCCACCCAGCCGAGCGCACTGATGAGCAGGAACCGGGGGACGAGCAGTAGAACGGCCGGGATCATGAGCGCCGACAAATAGACGACGAACACGCGGTCGCGTCCGGGAAATCGCAGTCGCGCGAAGGCGTAGGCGGCGGTCGTGCTGGTGAGGACCTGGCCGAGCGCCACGGCGACCGAGAAGATCGCGCTGTTCAGGAAGAACCGGCCGAACGGCGCGGCGGCGAGCGCGGCAGGGAACGTCTCCCAATGCACGCGGCGCAGCGTGTCGCCCTCTCCCTGCAGCGCCGTCGCGACCATATAAAGGAAAGGTGCGAGCACGAGGAGCGCGATCGGCAGGCCGACGGCGTAGGTCGCGCTCGGTCTACGCATACTCGACCCGCCGGTCGAGCAGTTTCAGCTGCGTCCGTGTCGCCACCAGCAACAGCACGAAGAGCAGCAGCGACAGCACGCCGGCCTCGCCGAACTGGAGCTGCTGCCACGCGGTCCGGTAGATGCGATACACCACGACGTCGGTGCTGCCGATGGGGCCTCCCCCGGTGAGAACCACGACCAGCGGGAACACCTGGCACGCGCCCAACACCCCCGTCACGAGCACGAACAGGATCACCGGGCGGAGCAGCGGGAGTGTCACGCGCCGGAACCGCTGCCACGCATTCGCGCCGTCGACCCGGGCGGCGTCCACGTACGCCCGCGGGATGCGCTCGAGCCCGGCATGGAACACGGCCATTTGATACCCGAGCTGCGTCCAGATGGACACGATCATCACCGCGAGCAGCGCCACGCCCGGGTCGCCGAGCCAGTCCACCGGCCTCACTCCGACGCGCGCGAGCAGCTGATTGATCACCCCCGCGTCCGGGTGATACATCCACCGCCACACGAGGGCGACCGCGACCACCGACGAGACGGCGGGCAGGAGGAACAGCGCCCGCAGCAGCCTCGCACCGCGCGAGCGGCCGCGCACGAGCAGGGCGAGCGCGAGCGCGAGCCCCATGGTGACCGGGACGTAGCAGGCGTAGAGCAGCGTACGCCCGAGCGCCGCCCAGAGCTGCGGGCTCGCGAGCGCCTGGGCGTAGCCTGCGAGTCCGATGAAGGGTCGGGCGGGCTCGACGGGGCTGAACCGATGCACGGATAGATACACGGCGAACAGCACCGGACCGGCGGTGAACGCGACGAGGTGCAGCGCCGACGGCGCCAGAAACCCCCAGGCCGCCACGGTCTCGCGCCGCTGCCGCGGCGATGCGGTGAGGCTCCAACCGGCGAGCAGCGCCGCGACCGGACCGAGCGCAGCCAGGCCGAGCAGGAGCACAAGCCAGGGCGCCGTGTCGGCCTCCACGGGGCGGGCCCGCAGCTCGATCCAGCGTCCGGGCCCGAGACGCACGGCGACCACGGCTCGCACGACGCCGGCGACATCGCGCCGCACGACGCCCGCGCCGAGCGACTCCGCAGGCACCACGTCGGCACCTCGGGCAATGGGCGCGAGGCTGGCGGGCGCGCTGCGGGTATCGGGCACTCGGGCCATCGCCTCCTGCATGAGCAGCCGGGCGTCCGAGAGCCAGTCATCCGTGGCGGCGCCTCCGGCCAGGCGCACGTCGGCGAACATCGCCGCCCCGAGCAGGCCGGCGGCCGCCGCGTAGCGCCCGAGCACCTGGCGCCACGGCTCGCCTGCCGCGCCCATCGCCCGCACCGCCTGCGTCCCGGCCACCAGCAGCAGGACCAGCGCCGCGAGGGACCACGGGGACACGGGCCAGGCTCCTCCCCGCGGCTCGGCCGCGACCGCACCCACGACGTCCCAGCCGTCTCGATCGAGCAGTGGCGCGAGCATCGCCTCTCCGGTCCAGCGCACCGCGACCTCCCGCCGCAGCCGCTCGAGCTCCGCGGGCGGGAGAGGCGGTGCCGTGGCGTGCACCAGGGGCGCGGTGCGGTCGTAGATCTCGAAGTCGACAGCGAGTCCCGGGAGCCCGGCCAGGGCGCGCGCCCGGATCAGGAGCTGCGGCAGGTCGTACCCGCCCCCGCCGCGGGCCATCGGTGTGACGATCGCCAGGTACCCCGCCGCGGCGCTGGCGTCGCGAGCGGCGAGCTCCCGCTGCCAGCGAGCGCGCGTCCAATGCGCGGTAGCGGGCGGAAGCAGGGCGGCCGCCGCGAGGCCGAGGACGGCGCCCCGGCGGGCGCGTGCGCGTGGCGTCATCGCGTAGCGCCCAGGAGACGGTCGAGCTCGCGCGCCGTGACGCCCGCGGCGCGCGCCGGGTCGACGCGCGTGATCACGATGCGGTCCATGAGATCGGCGAGCCGATCCGCCACGTCGCGCCACGCCCCGACCCGCGCGCCCCAGGACGGCCGGCCGTGCGCGGCCGCGCGCAGAAACGCCGCGTCCCAGCCGAGCGTGTCCGCCTCCGCCACGGCCCGCGCCGCCGCCGCGACCGCCGGCAGCTCCATGCCCGCCTCCGCCCGCGCCATCGCGGCGGCGGAATCGGTCAGGTCGGCCACGAGCTCCACCGCGGCTTTGCGCCGCGGCGTCAGTGCCGGTACGGCGTAGCCCGAGACGTAGAGCACGGTGGCGGGCGCGACGCCGGCGCGGTGCGGGATCGCGACGAATCCCACGTGCAGCCGGCCCGCCGCCACGCTCGCCCGCAGCCGCGGAATCGCCCAATGACCCGTCGTCATGAGTCCGAGGCGCCCGCTTGCGAACAGGCGCGCGATGGCCCCCGGCGCGTCACGCGCGTCGTGGATCCGCGGCGCGAGCCCGGCGCTCGTGCTCCAGCCGGCGTACCAGCGCAGGGCCTCGATCGTGGCCCGCGAGTCGAGACACCCCGAGGCGCGACGGCCATCGGCGCACAACACGTCGCCGCCACCCGACCAGATCCACGGGAGCCACAGCGCGAGCCGGGGGTCGAAGGCGCTTCCCCACTGATCGATCGACCCATCGCCGTCGGTGTCGCGCGTGAGCTGTTTCGCGACACGGAGAAAGTCGTCCCACGTCCAGTCGTCGGTCGGATAGGGAATCGCGGCACGATCCAGCAGATCCTTGTTGTAGGCGACGACCACGGGCGTATAGCCACGGGGCAGACCGTAGAGCCCGGCGCCGCGCCGGAACACCGCCACGAGCGTCTGGTCGTAGCGCGCAGTCTCCACGCCGACCCGCCCGAGATAGGGAGCCAGATCGAGCGCACCGCCCCGGTCCACGATCCGCGGCACGTCTTCGTCGTCCAGCAGGAACACGTCGGGAGGATCGTCACCGGCGAGCGCCGTGAGCAGCTCGCGGCGGTACACGTCGCGCGCCGCGACCACGACGGGCCGCCGCACGAGTTCGAGCCCGGGGTGGCGGGCGAGATAGGGCGTGAGCAGCCGCTCCTGGAGCTCGGCGGCCCCCGAGTCGATTCGATCGGCGAGGCCCAGCGCGCCCGGGCCGCCGTCTGCCCGGCCGCCGCAGGTCCAGCACGCGAGGCACAGCCCGAGGACGCGTCTCATCCCAGTCGCGCGCCGCCCGCCTCGAACAGGTGGAGATGCTTCTGGTCGAGCGTGACGCCCACCTGGTCGCCCGGCCGGAAGTCCGGAAAGCCGGCTACCCGTGCGATGACGCGCTGGCCGCCCGTGTCGAGGTGGATCAGCGTGTCCGCGCCGAGCGGCTCGACCACGCGAACCTCCGCCGTCGCCGTGCCCTGGTCGGGGGCGCACACGCGCACATGCTCGGGGCGCACGCCCAGATGGATCTCACCTTCGTAATGCTCCAGGGGGACCGCGATCGACCAGGCACCGCAGTCGACCACTCCCCCGCCCCCGCCCCGGCCCGTTCCTCGTCCGCGTCCCTTGAGCACGTTCATGCCGGGGTTGCCGATGAAGCGCGCGACGAACACGTCGGCGGGCTGCCCGTACACCTCGGCGGGCGAGCCCAACTGTCGCAGCCGCCCGGCGGCGAGCACCGCGATGCGCTGGCCCATCGTCATCGCCTCGACCTGATCGTGCGTGACGTACACGACGGTGACACCGAGGGCGCGGTGCAGCGCGAGCAGCTCGGCGCGCAGCTCGCCGCGCTGGGTCGGATCGAGGTGTGCCAGCGGCTCGTCGTAGAGGAACACGCGCGGCTCGCGCACGATGGCTCGAGCCAGGGCCACCCGCTGGCGCTCTCCACCCGAGAGCGCACCCGGCCGGCGCTCGAGCGTTGCCGTGATGCCGAGCCGGTGGGCGGCCTGCTCCACCCGGCGCGCAATCTCGGCTGCGGCGACTCCGCGCACCTCCAGGCCGAACGCGATGTTGCCCCGCACCGAGAGGTGGGGATAGAGGGCGTGGCTCTGAAACACCATGGCGACATCGCGGTCGCCGGGGGACAGCTGCGTGACGTCGCGGTCGCCGATGAGGATCTCGCCCGCGCTGGGGCTCTCGAGTCCCGCGATGCAGCGCAGCACGGTCGTCTTGCCGCATCCCGAAGGCCCGAGCAACACGAAGAACTCGCCGTCGCGTACGTCGAGCGACACGTCCGCGACCGCCTGCGTGCCGCCGGGATCGTACGTTTTGGCGAGACCGCGCAGTGTGACGGACGCCATGCCCGGGCGGTCCTAATGCCGGCTCGGAAGCCTGAAATCGACGGGGATCTGGAAGCGGACGCGCACGGCGCGGCCGGCCACGCGGCCGGCGGAGAAGCGCGCGCCGCCGACGTAACTCTTCGCCGCCTCGTTGAAGCGCGGGTCGGTGCTCTCGATCACCCGGATCGACCCCTCCTCGACCCGCCCGGTCGTGTCGATGACGGCCTCGACCACGACCCGCCCGGTGATCCGGGCGAGCAGCAAGGAGGCGGGATAGGTGACGGGCGGCCCCGCGATGGGATGAGGCTGCTCCTCCACGTCGTTCTCACCGTAGACGTCGCCCGCGATGTGGAGCGTGACGGGCGGGAGAGCGGCATGGGAGAATTCGACCGGGATGTCGATCGCGACCTGTACCACGCGTCCGCGCACGCGTGCGGGGCGAAACAGCATCTTGCGCACGAGGGCGTCGCCCGCGCGGCCCAACGCCGAATCGGGCGCCGCCACCACCCGTACCGTCGCCGGCTCGGGGTTGCCCGCGGTGTCCACCACGAGCCGAACCACCACCGCTCCGTCCACGCCGGTGAGGCGTGGATCGTCGGGATAGTGAAGCGGGGGCGTGAGCACGATTTCCGGCCGCTCGTCGACCTCGCTCAGCGCATAGACCCGCTCGGGCGACGGCGGTGGGAGCACTCGGCGTCGTCGCGCCTGGCCCCGAGCTCCGCTTCGACGTGGCGCCAGCGCAGGATCCCCTGTCTATCGACCAGGAAGTAGGCCCGCGTCGAAAAGAAACGGTCCACCAGGAGCGTCCCGTACGCACGGCTCACGTCCCGCTTGAAGTCGCTCAACAGGTCTTGGCGCATGGCGTATTTCGCCTTGTACTCCTTGAGCGTGGGCACCGAGTCCACGCTGATGGGCAGCACCACCGTGTCCGCGCGCTCGAATGCCGCGTAGTCCTCGCTGAACGCACAATTCTCCGCCGTGCAGGTGCTCGTGAACGCGAGCGGGAAGAACGCCAGCAGCACGTGGCGCCGGCCACGGAAGCTCGAGAGCGTGACGTCACTCCCCGCGGTGGACGGAAGCGTGAAGTCGGGGGCGGTGGTCCCCACACGGGGGCCGGCTGGGGAGGGGGAGGGGGAGGGGGAGGTGACGGTCACAACGCGGGCTCCTTGGCTCCGGCTCGGGACGCGGAACGGATCGCGACGCTCTGGGGTTACGACAGTACACAATGTCATCGCGCAAGACTCGGCGGGCAACCCGCGGGCGTGTCGGTTTGAAATCGGCATGCGGGCCGTGCATCTTTCCCGCGGCCCGCCACCCCGCCACGAAAGGAGTGGCCGACCAATGGCACAGAGCGTAAAGGATCGCACGACCGGTCAGACCGCCAAGGAGCGGACCATGGCGCATACCCTGCCGCCACTGCCGTACGATTTCGGGGCGCTCGAACCCTACATCGACGCCCAGACGATGCAGATCCACCACGGGAAACATCACCAGGCGTACGTCAACAACTTGAACGCCGCGCTCGACAAGCACCCCGAGCTGCACAACAAGACACTGGAGGACCTGCTGCGCGGCATCAACGGCATCCCCGAGGACATCCGCACGGCGGTGCGCAACAACGGCGGCGGCCATCACAATCACTCGCTGTTCTGGACGATCATGGCGCCGGCCGGCAAGGGCGGCGGCGGCGAACCGAGCGGCACACTCGCCGATGCGATCAAGAAAAGCTTTGGCGACTTCGCCAAGTTCAAGGAGCAGCTGGCGGGCGCCGCGACGACGCGGTTCGGCAGCGGTTGGGCCTGGCTCGCTCTCGCGGGTGGGAAGCTCGAGTTGTTCAGCACCGCGAATCAGGACAGCCCGCTCATGGACGGCAAGACTCCGGTGCTCGGCCTCGATGTGTGGGAGCACGCCTACTACCTCAAGTACCAGAACCGCCGGCCGGATTACGTGACGGCGTGGTGGAACGTGGTCAACTGGCCTGAGGTGGGAAAGAGGTACGAGGCGGCGAAGAAATAGACGGCTAGACGTCGAGACGGCCAGCGGTGAACAGTACGAGGGGCCAGGAAGACACGCCTGGCCCCTCGTCGCTCACAGGTGGAGATTGACAACGGGGAGGATCTTGAAGGGCGCCCTGTTGTTCTTGGCCCGGTTCACGATCCCGATCTGTACACCGTGCAGCTCGTACGCGGAGTTATAGAGTCCGATCGTCAGCCCGCGTTGGGGGCCGCGCACCCGGTTGTAGGCGCTGACGGCCAGCCCGGTCAGCGCGCGACTGTCCACACTGTATCCGGCGATCCCGACCCCGCGCACCGCGGCGTTCGCCACGACCGCCAGCCCCCCGATCGCGACACCGGTGAGGCGGCCGTTCGTGACCACGGCAAGACCTCCGATCGCGATACCGCTGATCGAGCCGTTCGCCACCGTGCCGAGACCCCCGACTGCGACTCCCCGGACCGCGTCGTTGGCGACGAGGCCGAGCCCCGCGACGCCCACACCGGTGATGTCACGATTGGCGACCGTGCCGAGGCCCGCGACCGCCACGCCGACGATGTCCGCATTCGCCACCGTGCCGAGGCCGGCGACGGCGATGCCCGTGATGCGCCGGTTCGCCACGGTCCCGAGACCGCCCAGGGCGATACCGCTGATGTCGCGGTTCGCGACGGTGCCGAGCCCCCCCACCACGAGGCCGCAGAAATCGCCGTTCGACACGGCGCCCAGCCCGCCCACGGTCACCCAGCGCGCCCGTCGCTCGGCCACGACCCCGCCGACGCCCAGAGCGATGCCGTTCACGATCTGTGAGCCCGGGACGAGACCCGCCTGGATACCGTTAACGGTGCCGGTCAGCGGCTCGCGCGGCTTCCACAGGGTGACGTTGATGCCATTCACGCGCTCGAGCCCGGCGTCCTGGATGTTGATGCGCAGCCCGTTTACCCGCGGCGCGTTGCCGATGCTGATGCCCCAATCGTGGATCGTGAGCCCGACGTGGAACTGACCGGTGACGCTCGAGTCCTGCGCGACGAGCGGAGTGGAGAGAGAAGCGATGACGAGGCACACCCGGCGGAATCCGGTCGTCACGGCGGTCCAGTGCGGTGGAGGATCAGGCGTCCTACGGGGGTCGCGGCCCCCGCGTTTCACTCGTCCAGCGCCTCGGTGAACACCTCAGCCGTCCCATCTTCGGCGTAGCGCACCGTGACCCGCCAGGGGCGGCAGCACACCTGGCAGTCCTCCACGTACTCCTGCACCGAGCCCCCTCCAGGGTCGAGCCCGAGCTCGTTGGCCTCCCCGCAGTGCGGGCACACGACCAGCACCTCGCTTTCGGCCGTGCCGTCGCCGAGCGGCAAGTCTTCGTCATCGAGCGGATCGACGTCCGGATCGGGGGGAGGCGTCACCGCGAGCCGAACACCGAGGTCGTACCGTTCTTGTCGAAGGTCAGGATGTAATACTTGGCCGGCGCGTCCGATTCCATCCCCGGCGACCCGGCCGGCATGCCCGGAACGGCCACTCCCGCAATCCCGGGCCGCTCCTTGAGCAGGCGTTGGATCACGTCGGCGGGAACGTGCCCTTCGACAACGTAGCCGTCCACGATGGCCGTGTGGCACGCGGTCAGCTTGCGCGGCACCCCGTAGCGCTCCATCACGCCGGCGAGGCTCGACGTATCGTGCACCGTCACCCGGAATCCCGCGGCCTGCACGTGCTCCACCCACTTCTTGCAGCAGCCGCAGCTCGGGCTCTTGTACACAACGACTTCCGGTCCGGGCGACGGCGCCGCGACGGCGAGGCCCGCGACGCCGATCACGGTCGCGACGAGCGCCAGAGCGCCCCAGTGGCGTGGACCGATCATGCGACTCCCTCCGTGGCGCGGGACAGCGTGTCCAGCATCGCCTCGTGCAGCGCGCCGTTCGAGGTCACGAGGCTCCCGGTGTAGATCGAGCGCTCACCACCCAACCCGGTGGCGCGGCCGCCTGCCTCCTCCACGATCACCTGGAGCGCGGCGACGTCCGCCCGGTCGGCTTCGGTGACCGGGCTCGCGTCGGGCTTTTGCTCAACGCGCAGCCGCTTCGTGCCGAAGAATGTAAGGGCGATCTCGTCGGCGCGATCGGCGATGTCGCCGAGCAGGGGGAGCCAGTCGCTGTGCCGCACCGGGTCAGGGACGCCGAATCTTCGCCGGCTGGAACAGCGGGAGGTACTGCCCGTACCCTTCCGCTTCGAGCCGCTCCAGGGGAATGAACCGCAGCGCCGCGGAGTTCATGCAGTAGCGTAACCCGGTGGGAGCGGGCCCGTCGTCGAACACATGTCCGAGATGGGAATCGGCGTGCGCCGAGCGGGCTTCGGTGCGCACCATAAAGAGGGAGCGATCCGTTTTCTCGCGGATGTTCCCGGGGTCGAGCGGCTTGGTGAAGCTGGGCCAGCCGGTCCCGGAATCGTACTTGTCGAGGGAGCTGAAGAGCGGCTCGCCCGAGACGACGTCCACGTAGATCCCGGGCTGGTGGTTGTCCCAGTACTCGTTGTTGAACGCCCGCTCGGTGGCATCACGCTGCGTCACCTCGTACTGCAGCGGCGTGAGCGTACGCCGCAGATCGCCGTCGCTCGCCTTCTTGAAGTCCATGGGATTGTACGCTTCGTCGTAAGGACCACGTGATCACCTCCGGAACGTGGAGCGGATGGGATTCGAACCCACGACCCCCTGGTTGCAAACCAGGTGCTCTCCCAGCTGAGCTACCGCCCCGCCCCTACAACCTAGCGGGGATTGAGCGGAAAGTGAGCAGACGGACAGGCAGACGCCTCTATACACTCGGTCCTCCAAACCGCTAGCCGTCTCGCCGCTCCGTTACTACCCTACGCCATGCGCCGAGCGCATGCGTTGCTCGTCTGCGGCTGGCTGGCGGCCTGTCACTCGGGTCCTCCCCCCCTCCGGCTCGGCACCACCTACACCGTCCAACAATCCGGCGTCCTCGCCGTGCTCGAGTCGCTCTGGACCGGCCCGCGATTCACCACCGTCGTCGCGCCCTCGGGCCAGATCCTGCGCGCCGCGGCGAGCGGGGATCTCGACGTCGTGATCACGCACGCTCCGGCGCTGGAGCAGCGCGTGCTGGTCGACCCCGGACACGCCCTGCTCCGCTGCCCCCTCGTCGCCAGCCGGTTCGCGATCGTCGGACCGGCGGCGGATCCCGCGCGCGTGGCCGCGGCCCCGTCGGCCGCCGCGGCATTCCGCCGCATCGCCGCCGCGGGCGGGCCGTTCGTGTCGCGCGGCGATTCGTCCGGAACGCACGTGAAAGAGCTGGCCCTGTGGCAGGCGGCGGGAGTGACGCCCGCAGCGCGCTGGCGCATCGAGTCAGGGGCCGACCAGGCGGCCACGCTTCACCTCGCCGACGAGCGCGACGCCTACGCCCTCGCCGACCTGCCCACATACGCCAAGCTCCGGGACTTGAGCCTGCGGATTCTCTTCGTGGCCGATACGGCGCTCACCAATCCCTACACGTTGTACGTAACGCGCCATCCGAGCGCCGCGGCGACCGCGGGCGCGTTCGCACGATGGGCGACACAGGCAGGCCGGGCCGCGATCGTGGGATTGCGCCTTCCCGACGGCAGGCCCGCGTTCGACCCCCTAGCGAGCGGATGCGCGGCGGTCGCTACCGGGCAATGGTGACGGCGCGGCTTCCCGGCAGCAGCGTGGCAAACGACGCGTCGGCAACGTCCAGGATCGCCGCAGTGTAGGCGCTCGGCTGGGCCTTGCCGGGGACGGCGAGGCGCAGCAAGGCTCCATCGGAGAGATGCCCGGTGATGATGGCACGCCACCGGGTGGAGGACAGTCGTTGCGTGAACAGTCGATAGGTCGAACCAGCCGGCGCCAGCACGCTGTCGATGCGCGCGCTCGTGTCGGCTCCGACGAGCTGCACCAGCATCGCCCGATCCGTCGATCCCGCGTTGGCGAGCTGTGCGGAGAAGGTCACGGAGCCGGGGGCGGCGGGTTCGCTGCAGCCGGTCGCGGCCATCGCCCAGGCCACGCCCAGCGCCGTCAGGTATCGCTTCATGGTCGTACCCTCGCGGCCGTGACGGCCGGGCCTACCGCTGGCACCTGCCCGGTGCGCACGAGCCAGCGCAGGACGTCGCCGATGTCGAACGTATTGTTGTGATTGCCCTGCAAATCGAGGTAGCGGGTCTGGTCGTCAATGGCCGGCACCTGACCCTGGAACTCGAGATTCAGCACCTGCTGCAGCGTGAGGGCCGGTTCCGCGACGTGCAGGGTCATTCCCCGCCCCGTCGTCTGCGTCCCGTCGGTCACGCCGACCTGGAACGTGTATGTCCCCGTGTCGGTGGGCCAGCCGCTCAACACGCCGCCCTGTGAGAACGTCACGCCCGGCGGAGGCGCACCGGACGTCACCCTCCACGTGTAGGTGCCCGAGCCACACGCCGCGGTGATGACGGTGTTGTACGCGTATCCCCACAGGCCCCCGGGAAGCGGCGACGCCGTGGTCACCGCCAGCGACTGGGGACCCGTGTTCAACACGAAGCGGACGGCGTCGTTGGGCGCGATCTGGCTGATCGTGTCGAGGCTGAAGCCGGGACAGCCAGTCGAGTTGAGGTCGTCGCTCGGCAGCGTGGTGTTGGAGAGCGTCGTGTTCCCATCCGCCTGGACCGGCTCGAGGCCGTGAATCGGGCCCACGTTCACATGGTTGAAATCGTTGTTGGGGCCCGGTGTGTTGAGACCGTCGGCCACCTGCGCCGAGTCCACGTGCCAGACGATCAAGCCGCCGCCGCACGAGCCGGGTGGATTCGCGGAGGCGTACCAGACCCGGCAGTGGTAGCGAATCATCGCGCTGTCCGACAGCACACCCTGGCGGTTCTCCAGCAGGAAGTATTCGCCGCGCGGGTTCGATCCGCCGACGGGGACGAAGAGCGCGGTGTCCACGCCTGGTTTCGCCGGACCGAACGTGTACGCCCCGCCGGTGGTCAGGGGCGTGACGATCACCCAGCCAAGCTCGCTGAGGGACCACCCGTCCATGCGCGAGGGACTGAACGGAGACGTGTAATTCCCGCTCCCCATCAGACTGAACTCGCCGACGCCCTCGCTCGCGCCGTCGGTGTCGTACAGGTCGGGGAGCCCGAATCCGTGTCCGGTTTCGTGCGCCACCGTGCCGATCGGCATGATCGCGGTGGTGTCACATCCGCTTGCGCCCCCGACGCCGCTTTCGAGGATGTAGTCGGCCACCTTCACGTTCACGGTCTGCCCGTTCACCACGGTGGTCGAGTGCGTGACATACGGTCCCAGGGCGAAGCGATGTGACCACAGATGATTGTTGCCCTTCGGGCCGCACGCGCCGTCGAGCGCCGGCTGCATGAACGCCACCAGATCGACGAAGCCGTCGCCATCGCTGTCGTATTGCGTCCAGTCGATCTGGCTGTCCAGCTTGCGCAGCGCCTCGGTCAGCCCGCTTTGCATGCGCGCCCTCGCATTGGGGGAGAACAGGCCGTTGCAGTCGGTCGAGCCTGGGTACGGGTTACCGCTGCAGGTACCGGGCACGCCCGTGTAATTCACCTCGTTGGAGTCGAGCGCGGCGTAGCCGTAGGTCTGCCCCTGCACGGTCAGCAAGCCGTTGGACAGCTCCGCGTAGTACGACGCGTAGGTGTACGGGCGGCCGGCGGAAGCGCCGGTGGGCGCGGGCGCGAACAGGACGTCGTCGAACTGACTGGTGGGTCGGATCTCGCTCGCCGGCGTGTTCTTGAACCGAAACAGGATGGCCGGCACGCGCAGCACGCCGGAGACGACGGGCCCGGCCGCGAGCGGCGCGCCCTGCACCCGGGGAGCGCGTCCCTCGGTCACGAGCGGCGCGTTCAACGCCGGAAAGTTCCGCTGCCCGAGCAGCTGCTGGCGGGCGCTCCGCACGGCGCGCGCCCGCTTGCGCCACACGCCGTCCTTGCGGAAATCGAACCCGCGAATCTCGCGGCGCACGCGCGGCGGGCCCTGCTGGGCCCGGCCGGCGGCGGGGAGGCACACCGCGGCGAGCACTGTCAGAAACAGCGTGTGACCAGAGTTCAAGCGGATACTCCTGGGATCCTCGAAAAGGGACGGGCGCGACCTTCCATTCTAGAGCGCCGCCGACTGTGCAACCGTGTGATGGCTCACACCGCGCCTGGCGAGTACTACCCCGAGCAGCATGAATCCGATCACGCCCCCCACGACCTTCCCCTCGTACAGCCACGGATGCGCCTCGTCGGCGGGAGGCACGAACCCGAGCACGATGGACAAGAGGACCGCGGCGAGACCGACCAGCCCCAGCAGCGCGGTGCCGGGCGTCCGCTCGCGACGCAGCCGCAGATACGTCGCAAACAGGTAGAGATACGGAATGAAATACAGGATCAAGGTGGTCTGCGTGAGCACGAGGTAGGCGCTCTTGACGCTCGAGCCGACGAGGCTCGCGATCACGAAGAGGGTCGCGATCGCGCCCTGGACGAGCAGCCCGACGTGCGGCGTTTGCCAGCGCGGATGGATCCGGCCGAACGCCGCGGGCAGCGCCCCGTCCACGCCGGCGACGTACGGCAGCCGCGCCGAGCCAGCAAGCCACGCGCCCACCCCGCCGAGATTGCCGAGCACCAGGAGGATCGCCACGAGCCCCGCCACCGGGGCCAGCCACCCCGCGCCCAGCCGCTGCACCAGCGCGGCCGTCGCCTGCGGCATGCCGTTGGTGATGCTCACCGTGTCCGGCGGCAGGGCGACCAGCATCGCCCCCGTGCCGAGCACGTACATCGCCACGATCGCGAATCCGGAGAGCAGCACGCCGCGTCGCAAGGTCGGCGCGGCGTCGTGAATCTCGTCGCCCAGCGTGGGCGCCAGCTCGAGTCCCGCGAAGGCGAACGTCATGGTCGCGAACAGGTTGATCGACGGGAGGTCGAATCGCGCGGGGACGAGCCCGCCCGCGGCGAGCGGCGTCGCGCTGCCGCGCGTCACCAGGGACCAGACGGCGAGCAGCACGAAGATCAGCGCGGGAAGCCAGGTGCCGTATCCCCCCAGATTCTGCAACCGCTTCCCGACCTGCAGGCCGACCACGTTCACGCCCACGGCGAGCCACAGTCCGGCGAGCGACAGCGCCGCGATGAACGCGGGATCGTCGCCCAGGTGCACGAAGCGCGGGCCGGCGGCGTAGGCGGCGATCGCCGCCGTCGCGACGAGCAGCGAAGGAAAGTAGAACAGGTTGTTCACCCAGTATCCCCACCCCGCTACGAACCCGTGCAGCGGTCCGAACGCCCGCCGCACCCAGCGGTAGATCCCGCCCGCCGCGGGATCGATGTCGGCCAGCTCCCGCACGGCGACCGCCGAGGGCAGAAAGAACACGATCATCGCCAGGAGCCAGAGGCCGAGACTGGCGAGCCCGAACTGGCTCGCGGCGGTGGTGAGCCAGCGCAGCCCAACGATGGCGCTGATGTTGAAGAGCACCACGTCGCGCAGCCGCATCACGCGGGGGAGCTGCTGGCTCACGTCACGGACCGGTGGGATGCACGCGCGCCGCCAGCCAGCCGACGCCCACGCCGAGCGCCGCGCCGCCCGCGACGTCCGTCGGAAAGTGCTTGCCGGCGGAGACCCGCAGTGCCGCGACGCCCAGCGATGCCGCATACAACAAGACGGCGTTGCGGGTGCGGTGGGGCAGCCGCTCCCGGCCGGCCATCACCACGTACGCGGTGCTCGCGGCGAACGCGAGCGCCGCGTGCCCCGAGGGAAGCGAACGCCGGCTGTCGACGTCGGTAGCGGCCGCCGCCGCGTCAGCCGTGTAGAGCACCGGCCGGCTGCGGTGCGCCAGCACCTTGAGCCATTCGGACGCCGCCAGCGTCCACGCCAGCGCGTTGGCGTACACGACCGCGTGACCCCGCACCTGGGCCGGCGTGGCTCCCGTGAGCGACGCTAGCCCCGAGCCGGCGACGACGCCCGCGAGCAGCACGCTGCTCGCGGTCCCGGCGGACCCCGAGAAGGTGTGCAGCGCCGCGTGATCGATGCCGGACAGCGAGGCGGGGTCGCACGGCGCGCAGGGCGGTGCGCCGCGGGGCAGCCCCGCGACTTCGGGAATGACGGACAGCCCACCGGCGACCAGCACCGACGCCGCATCCCACCAGGCGACGTGATACCGGTCTTGTGTCGCCGCCGGTTGCGCGGCGACGGTCAACAAAGTGATCGCCACGGCCAGCGGGCGCATCGCCCTTCAACTTACGTTCCGAGGGGAGGGCGTGCTGACGCGTCGCATCTCTCGTGCCCTTGCGGTTTTAGGCCACCGCCACTAGCATGTAGGCTGCATTTTCCCATCACCGCCCTGGGGGCCCCGTGCACACCGAGACCCTGCAGCACGTCGCATTGTTCGATAAGTGCAAAACCTTCACCAAGGCCCGGGAGCTGCAGGCTGCCGGCCTGTACCCGTATTTCCGGCCGATCTCGCACTCCGAAGACACGGTCGTCGTCATCGAAGGCAAAGAGCGGATCATGATGGGCTCCAACAACTACCTGGGGCTCACCCATCATCCGGAGGTGCTCGCGGCCGCCAAGCAGGCGCTCGAGCGCTACGGGTCGGGCTGCACTGGCAGCCGGCTCCTGAACGGCACGCTCGATCTGCACGAGCGGCTGGAGCAGGAGCTGGCCGAGTTCTTCGGGAAGGAAGCGTGTCTCGTCTTCTCGACGGGCTACCAAGCGAACCTCGGCCTGATCTCTGGGCTCGTGGGTCGGGGCGACGTGGTGTTCCTCGACAAGCTCGACCACGCGTCGATCGTGGACGGCGCCAAGATGTCCTACGGTGAGACCGTGCGCTTCAACCACGGCGACCTGGGCAGCCTCGAGCGCAAGCTGCAGCACGCGTCCCCGGGTACCGGCATGATGATCATCGTCGACGGCGTCTACTCGATGGAAGGTGACATCGCCGACATTCCGAATCTGCTCAAGATCGCGCAGAAGTACGGCGCCGCGCTCGCGATCGACGACGCGCACGCCGTGGGCGTACTCGGCCCCCGCGGTGACGGCACCGCGGCGCACTTCGGCCTCACCGATGAGGTCGACATCATCGTGGGTACGTTCTCCAAGTCGCTCGCCTCGATCGGCGGCTTTGCGGCGGCCTCCGAGAGCGTCATCCACTTCCTCAAGCACCACTCGCGGCCGCTCATCTTCACGGCCGCGCTGCCGCCCGCCAACACGGCGGGCGTGCTCGCGGCGCTCCACCTGCTACAGCGTGAGCCCGAGCGCCGCGACTGCCTCTGGGCCAACACGCGGCGGCTGCAGGAGGGATTGCGGTCCATCGGGTTCGACATCGGCCCCAGCCAGACGCCGATCGTGCCGGTGCTCATCGGCCCGCTCGAGAAGACGTTCCTGTTCTGGCGCAAGCTGTTCGAAGCGGGCGTGTTCACCAATCCGGTGGTGCCGCCCGCGGTGCCGCCGTCGCATTGCCGCCTCCGCACCAGCCTGATGGCGACGCACGCGGCGCAGCAGATCGACCACGCGTTGGAGGTGTTCGCCCGGCTCGGCAAAGAGCTGGGGGTCATCTGAGCCTTCCGGAGATCGCGCCCGTCAGCGACGGGCGCGGTCTCTCGCAGTTCATCGCCTTCCCTTACGACCACTACCGCGGCGATCCGCTGTGGGTCCCGCAGCTGCGGATGGACGTCCGCACCCTGCTCACGCCCGCCAAGAACCCGTTCTTCCAGCACGCCCAGGCGCAGTATTTTCTGGCGCGGGTCAACGGTCGGACCGTCGGGCGAGTCGCGGCTATCAAGAACGACGCGCATACGCGTGAACACGGCGACCGGGTCGGCTTCTACGGCTTCTTCGAATGCATCGACGATCCGGCGGTGGCGCGGGCCCTGTTCGACACCGCCGCCACCTGGCTACGCGAGCGTGGCCTGCGGGTCATGCGCGGGCCCATGAGTCCCTCGGTCAACGACGAGTGCGGCCTGCTGGTCAAGGGCTTCGACACGCCGCCCACCCTGATGATGCCCCACAACCCGCCGTACTACGTCGGCCTGCACGACGGCTACGGCTTCGCCAAGGCGAAAGACCTGCTCGCCTTCGAGAGCCCCGATGCCCGGATGCCCGAGCGCATCGCGCGCGCGGCCACCGTGATCGCCGAGCGCAAGCACATCACACTGCGGCCGTTGAACATGAAGCGCTTCAAGCAAGAAGTGGAGCTGGTCAAGGCGCTCTACAACCGGGCCTGGGAGAAAAACTGGGGCTTCGTTCCCCTCACCGACGCCGAGATCGATCACCTGGCCAAGCAGCTCAAGGCGATCGTGGAGCCAGACCTGGTGTGCTTCGCGGAGCGCGAGGGTGACGTGATCGGATTCGCCGTGGCGCTCCCCGATTTCAACGTGGCCTTGAAGCACAATCCCTCGGGGCGCCTGTACGGGCTGCCGAAGATTCTCTGGTACGCGCGTACGATTCATCGCTGCCGCATCCTGCTGCTCGGCACGCTGAAAGAGTACCGCATGAGCGGCGTGGACGCCCTCATGTACCATTGGATCTGGACCAAGGGCGCGATCCACGGCTATCACTGGGGCGAAGGCGGCTGGATCCTCGAGGACAACGTCCCGATGGTGAACGCCGCGCTGCAGCTCGGCTTTCGTCCGTACAAGACGTACCGGATCTACGACAAGTCGCTGTGAGGGCGTTCGTCACCGGCGGGACAGGCTTCGTCGGTGCGCACCTGGTGCGGGCGCTCCGGGCCCAGGGCGACGCGGTGACGTGTCTGATCCGTACACCCGCCAAAGCGAGGGCGCTGGGGTGGACCGACATTCGGCTGGTGCAGGGCGACCTGGACGACGCGCGCGCCCTGCGCGACGGCTGCGCCGGCGCGGAGGTGATCTACCACGTCGCGGGACGCATCAGCGCGCGCGGTCTCGACGAGTTCATGCGGGCCAATCGCGACGGCACGGCCAACGTGCTCGAGGCCGCGGCCGAACAGCCGCCGCGGCGGTTCGTGCTCGTGTCGTCGCTCGCGGCCGCCGGCCCGACGCGCCCGGGAGCCCCGATCGATGAGACCCGGCCGCCGTCCCCGGTCACGCCGTACGGCCAGAGCAAGCTCGCGGCGGAGGTGCTGGTGCGGGCGATGGCGTTTCCCTGGACCATCGTGCGCCCGCCGACCGTGTACGGCGAACGGGATCGCGAGGTGCTCAAGCTGTTCAAGCTGGCGCGGCTCGGGCTCGCCCCGGTGTTCGGTGACGGATCCCAGGAGCTGTCGGTCATCTACGCAGGGGATCTGGCGCGCGCGCTGGTGGCGGCCGCCGCGTCCGCCACGGCGAATCGCGTGTACTACGCCGCTCACCCCACGGTGACCACCAGCGGCGGGCTGGTCCGGGCGATCGGGCGCGCGGTCGGCCGCGAGCCGCGCGTCGTCCCGCTGCCCGCCGCCGTGGTGCGCAGCCTGCTGTGGATGATCGGCTCGGTCGCCCACCTGGCGGGCCGGGCGACGCTGCTCTCGTCGGACAAGGCGGCCGAGTTCCTCGCCCCGGCGTGGACCTGCCGCCCCGAGGCGCTGATGCGCGACACGGGATGGCGCCCCGAGACCGACCTCGAAACCGGACTGCGACGAACCGCGCAGTGGTACCGGAAAGAGGGGTGGTTGTGACGAGATCGTGGTACGATGCTACGACGCTACGTCTTACGTCGTTACAGGCAACGTGGCGTCGTAGCGTCGTACAGCGGTTCGCAGCCGTGGACGTCGTCACCCTGGTCTACATCGCCGTCGCGACCGCCGCGGTACTGGCGTTCTCCGGCCACGATCACGCCGGCTGGAACCTGCTGCTCACGGCGCACGCCCTCATCCTGGTCCTGGTGCTGATCGCCCCCGCGGCGCGGCAGGCGGGCCCCGTGGGTCGGTTCCTGGGCGACTGGTACCCCATGCTGCTGCTGGGCGGGTTGTACGCGGAGGTCGGCGTCCTCAACGTGGACCTCGCCTACCAGCACGACCTGGCCGTCCAGCGGCTCGAGCTGTGGGCGTTCGGCTCTCAGCTCTCGTATCGCTGGATCCGCGAGATGCCGAACCCGCTGCTGTCGTGGTTTCTCCACGGCTGTTACCTCGCCTACTACGCCATTCTGTACGCTTCGCCGCTCGGGCTGTGGTTGAGCGGTCGCCGCGCCGCGGCACGGCACACCATCTTCGCCGTGATGATCACGTTCTATCTGTGCTACGTGGTGTTTCTGTTTTTCCCGGTGGCGGGACCGCGCTACGCGTTCGATCTCGCGCACAACGCGGCGACGGACGTGTGGCCGGCGCGGGCGACGCAGTGGCTGCTCGACCGCGGCGACTCGTGGGGCGCGGCGTTTCCGTCGTCGCACGTCGCGGCCGCGGTGGTGGCGGCCGTGTGCGCGCTGCGCTACTGGCGTCGCCTGGGACTGGTGCTCACGCCGTTTACGATCGGGCTGGTGCTGTCGGTGGTGTACGGGCAGTTTCACTACGCGGTGGATGCGGTCGCGGGCCTGATCGTGGCAGGTGCGGTCCTCGCCTCCCACACCATCTACTACGCGACCGCGCCCGTCCCCACGCCGGCGCTCGCCGAGCGCGGGCTCGAAACCGGCCGGGCCTAGCCGGAGAGGGCCGCCGCGCGCGAGGCGACCGTGTCGAGGTCCCCACCGAGGGCGTCCATCTTCCGCTGAAACCGACAGTCGATGATCAGCAGCCCGACCACGTACGCCGTCAGATTGACCAGGAAGATCACGCTGAAAATGAGCGGGTACGGCAGCCACACTCCGAAGTAGAGCGCGAACCGCTTCACCCCGGGGTCGAGCTTCGAGCGATCGGCGATACTGGTCATCAGCAGGATCGCGGCGAGCGCGAGCAGCACCAGCCGCCACGAGACCAGGCCGGCCGCGGCGAGCCCCGCGAAGATCGCCGCCTCGGAGGCGCGGTCGAGCTGCGTGTCGAGCCGCCGCCCGGCAGCCGACGCGAGGCCGTACGCCCGCGCGATCCCGCCGTCGATCCCGTCCACAACCTGTCCCAGCGCCATGAGGGCCAGCCCCACGCCGAGGCGTCCGGCCGCGAGCGCCACGCCGGCTGCCGCGCTCGCCCCGAACGCGGCCCACGTCACCTGCGCGGGCGACAGACCGAGTGTCTCGTGACACAGCCGCAGCAGCGGGCGGATCGCGCGGTCGGCGCCCCGTCCGATCGCGGGCGCGAAGTCAAACACGGTGACGGTACCAGTACAGGGCCGCGTAGCCCGCGAGCAGCAGCACGAACAGCGTGCCTTCCTTGAGCTTGTCGGGCACCGTGACGAGCCACCCGCGCGTCACCCACGTCGAGTAGGGGTACAGCGGCATCTTCTCGAAGCGCACGCTGTAATCCATCGCGACGTGGATCGCGAAGAACAGCAGCGGCACGACGCTGCCGAGAAACACGCACAGCGGCACGATCCACAAGAGGGCCACCGGCTCCTGCAGTGACGAGCGCCAGTAGTAGCCGCGTTTGTCCCGCAGCCCCACGGCGCGGAGATAGAACGGCGCCTTGACGACGTGGTCGATGTCGACGCCCATCCCGAAGGCGTAGGCAAGCACCCTGTCGCGCCCCTCGAGTCCCATCGCCTGCACGCCCAGCGTGGTGGCGAGGAAGTGCGTGAAGACCGTCATGGCGTCGCGGCGCCCGCCGGGGCCGGCCGGCGGCCGGAGAGCCAGACGAGGCCGACGCCCGCGCCGATCCACACGAGATCGCGCACCCGGCTCACGATGGCGGTGTACACGCCGAGTGCCGGGTCGAGGCCCAGGAGCTGAAACAGGAGGTAGAGCGAGCCCTCCTTCGTGCCGGCCTCGAACGGCACGACAAACAACACGTTTTGGACGAGCTGCGTGAGACCGCCGATGACGTAGGCCCGCGCGTACCCGATGTCGAGTCCCACGGACAAGGCGATCAGCAGGTACTCGGCCATGAAGAGGCAACGACTAGCGTATTCCAGCGCCAGGGCCAGCAGGAAGCGGCGTGGGCTCGAGTGGTAAAACTGGGTGATCTGCTCGTCCATCGAGGCCAGCGTGGCGCGCTTGGGCTCGAGTCGCCGGGCCAGCCGGTCGAGCAGCGGGACCCGGTGCAGCAGGTCGAGTGCGCCCGCGAGCATGCCACGCTGGTGACCCGTGAGGAGCAGCAGCGTCAGGGCGGCGAGCGCCAGGAACGCGCCGGCCAGGAGCGCGACGATGACCGGGGACCGGGGCAGGAAGATGATGCCCAGCACCACCGCCGTGAGGAAGCTCAGCAGCATCCCGAAGGTGTGCAGCATCTGATAGATCACCGCCGACCCGGCGGCACGCCGCAGCCCGAGCCAGGGTGCGACGGCGGCGATCTTGAACGGCTCGCCTCCCACATTGACGAGCGGGGTCATGAAGTTGAGCGAGAAGCTGGCCACCGTGATGGCCCACGCCCGCCAGTACGGCGGGCGGCTCGGCTCACCGGCCATCACGAGCCACCACGCGCCGGCGTTGCACGCGCACACCGTGCCGTACAGCAGCAGGATGGGGACGAACATCCAGCCCGTGTGGCGCGCGTCCGCGAGCAGCGCCCCCACTCCGATGCGCGCCACCAGGTAAGCGAACACCGCGGAGCCGACGACGAACAGCAGGGCCTGGAGCCGGCGACTCACACGCCGTCCGGGATCGCCACCGTCGCGCCGCTCCGGGCCGCCGCATACGCGTGCTCCACGACGCTCGCCACACGGCCGATATCGTCCAGGAATCGCGTGCCGGCGTCGCCCGTGTCGAGTGCGGCGACGAACGTCTCGAACAGGCAGGCGAACCACCGCTGATAGGCCGTCTTCTCGAGCTCGGCCGCGAAGTCCAGCCGCTCGACTGCCCCGCCCCGCTCGAGCCGCAGCTCACCGTCCACCCATTCGATCATTCCGGCATCCCCGACGAAGCGGATGCGGTTCTCACGCGCGCGCCCCGCCCAGGTGAAGAACATCGTCGCGAGCCGGTCGGGATACTCGAACCGCAGGGCCGCCGTGTCTTCGACGTCGTAGCCCGCATGCCGCAGCCGGCCGGTCCAGGCGCTCACCGCGGACGGCATGCCGGCGACGTCGAGGAGCTGGTAGACGAGATGCGTGCCGTGATCGAGCAGCACGCCGCCCCGTCCCGCCGCGCTCGTGCCGCGCCACGGCGTGCTCGCCCCCCCCGCGGCCCGGCCGGGGTCGGCTGCGAGCCGGTGGACCGAGAATTCCGCCAGGTGCCAGCGACCGATGGCACCGGTCGCGAGCCACTCTTTCACCCGCAGCCACACCGGGTTGTAGCGGTACTGGTGACACGGCATCACGATGCGGCCGCTCGCCCGCGACGCCGCGGCGATCCGCTCGGCCTCTACGCGCGTGAGCGCCACCGGCTTCTCGCACACCACGTGGTACCCCTGCTCCAGTCCCCACACGGTGAGCTCGAGATGGGAGGCGGTCGGAGTGCAGATGTCGATGAAGTCGAGCGGAGCGAGGTCGCGCAGCGCCGCGTGATCGCGCAGCAGCGGGATCCCGTCCACCGGCGGAACGCCGGGAGCGCTGTCCACGACCGCGACGACGTCGACGCGGGCGCGTAGCGCGGCGGCGCCACGCAGGGCGGGGAGATGAGACTGCCGCGCGATGCCCCCCGCGCCGATCAGGGCTCCGCGGTAGCGGCGGCGCGGCTCAGGTGACGCGGGCGTAGGCATTGTGCTCCGCGTCGAGCAGGCCGCCCAGCGCCGTGGCATTCCACTCGTGCATCCACAGCAGCACCACGAGCACCAGACTCATCCACACCGCCTCGGTCCACAGGAACGCGGACGGGCGTCCCGCCAGCCCCGCGATGCCCAGCACGACGAACCGGATGTTCTGCCCCAACCAGGCGCACAGGGGCAGCACCGCATCCTGGCGGGCGCGGTACTGCCTCCGGAACTGCGGCGACACCCCCCCCTGCCGCAACGCGCGGATGAGCTTCACCGAGCGAGGGAACAGCTGTACCTGACGCACGATGTAATCGCGGTACACGCGCGCCCCGAACCGCTCCAGCCACGAGCCGCGCGGTGCGGGGTCCAAGTCCTCGGGGAGGTCGAGCTCCCCGCGGCCGCCCACGCCGATGTAGAGGTACGCGTTGCGCACGAAGTCGATGGCCGCGCTCTGGAAGGTGTGCGCGAGCCCGGCGGCCGCGACCAGCAAGCAGGCGCCCGGCCACCAGAAACCCGAGGCGATGAGTCGGTACATCAGATGGAAGTACAGGTTGACGAAGCGCAGGTTGTCGTTGATCCCGTCCAGGGCCCGGCCGAAACGCGTGGACGTGCCCCGCAGCCGCGCCAGCTGCCCGTCCGCCGAGTCGAACACGTCGGACACGATAAACAGCGCGAAGCCGATCAAGTTCGTCCAGCGGTCCCGGTAGGCGAACAGGTGACCGGCGACGAGCCCGATCACGAGCGACCACAGGGTCACCTGGTCGGCGGAGATGCCGGTAGGCTGCAGCGCCCGGGCGATCCGGATCCCAATGGGCCGGAAGAAGTGGAGATCCACCCACTCCTCGACCGACCGCCCCTTATGCGACAAGTCGTTCGGTGGCTTCACTGAGCACGTCCTTCATGATGGCGAGGGCGCCCATCGCCTGGTCTTCCTCGATGACCAGGGGCGGGTTGATGCGGACCTCGGGGTTGTAGATCATCGCCAGCACGCCGCGCGACAACAGCGTGTCGAAAATCCAGCGGGTGGTCTTCTTGTCGAGCAGCGTGCGGGTGCCGGGGACGACGAGGTCCAAGCCGAGCAGCAGGCCGCGGCCCCGCACGTCCGACACGATGGGCAGCGTCGCCGGCCAGCGCTTGAGCTCCGCGAGCATGCGGTCGCCCACGCGGCGCGCGTGCTCCACCAGATTCTCCGCGAGGATCGTCTCCACCGTCACGCGCGCCGCCGCGGCCGCCAGCGGATTGCCGCCGTACGACGACGAGCTGCCGCTGGGATTGGCCCACGGCTTCGAGAAGGCGAGCTCCTCGCGCGCGATCACGCCACTCATCGGGAAGCCGCCCCCGAACCCTTTTCCGACGGTCAGGATGTCCGGGAGGACGCCCTCGTGCTCGATCGCGAACATCTTGCCCGTGCGTCCGAATCCCGTGATCATCTCGTCGCAGATCAGCAGCGCGCCCAGCTCGTCGGCGAGCTCACGCAGCAATTGCAGGTAGCCGGGCGGCGGCACGACGTTGCCGGCCGTGCCCTGGATCGGCTCGACGATGATCGCCGCGACGTCCTTGGTAGTCTCGAGCTCGATCTTCTTGCGCAGGAAGTCGACGCAGTGCCACTGGCACGAGGGGAACGTCTTCCCGAACGCGCACCGGGCACACGACGCATATGGAGAGAGGTACGCGCCGGGCATGAGCGGTCCGAGCGCGTGCTTAAAGCTCGATCCCAGGACCGGGAGCACGCCCCCGGTCTTGCCGTGGAACCCGCCCCAGAACCCGATCACTTCCGTATGCCCCGTGCGCGATTTCGCGAGCCGCAGTGCCGCCTCGACGGCCTCGGCCCCACTCGAGTAGAACTGGGTGCGGTTCAGGTCCCCGGGCGCGAGCTCGGCGAGCAGCTTGACCAGCGCCGCCCGGTGCTCGGTCGTGAAGCTCCCCACATGCACCCGGGCAATCTGCCGCTGCATTGCGGCCACGTACTTGGGATGCGCGTAGCCCAGGCTCGCCACGCCCACGCCGGCGAGGAGATCGATGTAGCGGTTGCCGTCCACGTCGTACAGCACGGCGCCTTCGCCGCGATCGATCGACAGCTGGCTGAACAGGGCCACGCTCTGCGTGCCGGGCGCCAGGTACGCGGATTCCGCATCGAACAGGGCCTTGGACTTCGGGCCGGGGATCTGGAGACGGCGTAAGGTGTGCGTCACGAATGTTTCCGATGGGCGAAACGGTGAGTGATGTAAGCCGCGATGGCCCGCGCCGCCGGCTCGCGGAACGGGGCGAAGCTGGGCCAGTCGTTGATGTCGATCAGCACCGGCCGGTCGGGCTCGGGGAACGCGACGTCGCCGCCGAACACCTCGAGTCCGAGGATGGCCGCCGCCTCGAAGGCGAGCGCCTTGAGGTGGTTCTCATCCACCTGGGGACGCTCGCCCGCGAACCCGGCGTCCGCGCCGTACCAGTTGAAGAACCGACCGTCGGTCACGCCGTAGAACTTCACCACCGGCCCCGGCACGTGCTCCTGCAGCGCCACCCAGGGGATCCCGCGACCCGTGAAGGCGCGCAGCGCTTCCGGCAGCGCGTCCAGCGTCGTAGCGACCACATCCTCCGGACGCTCGGCGTGCACGTCGCCCCGTTTGATCCAGACCTTCTGGTGATCGCGACTGAGCGCGCCGAGCTGCGCGGGCGGCGGCAGCGGCGCCGAGCTGGCAAGGATGAGCGTTCGGGGAAACGGCAGCGTGCTGTCGCCCAGTCGCCGGACCAGGCGATAGCGGTGGCAATTCAGCGCGCTCGACGGCCGGTTCACCACGACGATACCGTCGGACTCGAGCGGCATGAGCTGCTCCGCCGCGAGCGAGCCCTGGCACATGTTGAGGTAGAGCTCCGCCGCCGGAAGCCGGCCCAGCTCCACCTCGAGCTCCGTGGTCTTGGTGGCGCGCCAGCCGGTCGCTTCGAGCAACCCGACCGTAGCATCCAGGATGGCCGTGTCGTTCACGCCGTGCTGCAGCGGCGAGTACGACGGGCTGCGGTAAATCGCGACCAGTTGGGCCAAGGTTTACCTTTCGCGCGCGGCAAGCCACGCGTTCGCAGTCTGAAGATCCGATGGCCGATCGATATCGATGATGCGCGGCACTTCGACGGCCGCCACCCGCCGCCCCTCCACCACCAGCGCCTTGAGGAAGGCGCGCATCTTGTGCACGCCGCGGGCGACGGCGCCCGCCGCGGCCAGGCGGGCGGCCTCGCTCAGTCCGTAGACCCCGCCGGTCACGCACACGGGCGTCGCCGGCTGGTCGCTGACGGCGCACACCGTGCCGTCCCCGCGCCGGCTCACGTACACCGGAGACTCGTCGTCCACGTACGGCGTCACAGCGAGCACCAGTTCGGCACCCTCCTCGAGATATCGCCCCGCCGCGCGGTAAACCGCCTCCCAGTCCTCCGGCCGCATCACGCTGTCCACCATGCTGCAGAACACCGGCCCGCCGGCCATCCCCCGCAGCCCCTCGACCAACGTGTGCAGCGAAGAGGGCGTGCGACAGGGCACCACTGTAAGGGGCGGGCCGAACCGCCTCCCGTCAAGCAAGCGCAGGACTTCCGGGAAATCCGCACGAACGGCACACGTGAGGCTGGAACACCCCAGCGCGGCGAACGTCTCGAGCAGGCCCACGATCTGGGGCCGGCCCGCCACTTCGACGAGGGGCTTAGGAACGGCAATCCCCCCCGCCGCGAGCCGCGACCCCTCGCCTCCCGCGAGGATGAGCCCGTGCACCTGTTAGACGAGCACCCGTTCGATGTCCACGAAACGTGCGATGCGGGCGGTGGGGACCTGTCCCGGTCCCTCACTGGGGGGCAACGGTCGCTCCGACGGAGCGAGCCAGCAGGTCCGCAGGCCGAGCGCCGCGGCGCCGCGAATATCCGCCTCGAAGTTGTCCCCCACCATCCAGGCGCGCTCCGGGCGCGCTCCCAGCGTGGCGAGCGTGCCAAGGAAGATACGTGGATCGGGCTTGCTGCATCCCACCACCGCGGAATCGCTGACGGCAGCGAACAATCTCGCCACACCGAGCTCTTCCAAACAAGGCTCGAGGTTGCCCGTAAAGTTCGATACGATACCCAGCCGGTAGCGCCGGGCCAGCCGCTCCAGGACCGGACGGTTACGCGCGACGGCGGCCAGGGCGTCGCCGTGCAGGCGGCGGGCGATCGCCGCCGGATTCACGCGCTCACGGTCGGGAAGGGCCTCGGCGAGCAGGCGGGCTTGGGTCTCGATCGCGGCCCGGAACCCGAGCGTCGCGATGCCCGGCAAGCGCGCCAGGGCCTGGTCGGAGATCTTGAAGAGCGGCTCGAACGCCGCGAGGTCGAGGGTACCGCCCTCGGCGCGGTAGGCCGTGTGAAAGCGCGGGCTCCAATGCACGCCGTCCGCGTCGAGCGTGCCGCCGAAGTCCAGCAGCACGGCGTCGGCCGCCACCTCAGCGGTGACCGTGCGCTGGGTGCTCGTGCCCGGCCATTCTCATGGGCATGGCGGTTCCGGCCATGTTCATGTCGTGCCCGCCCGCGAGGCGCATGTAGTGGAGGTAATCCTCGTGGTAGAGCGAGTCGCGCGGGTCGGCGGCCGGCCACGCGACGCCACGGTCGGGCACGAACAGGCCGCCCACCACGCCCATGCCACCGTCCGGAATCGGCTGACCCGTCGGGTTGTCGTACGACACGGTCACGCGGTAGCGGTGCGCGGGCACGATGTGGACGCCGAGACGGGTCCATCCGTACAGGAATGCGACGGGAACCGACTCGATGTGGCCCCCCGAGTCGGCTACCGGAGCCGCGTGGTAGATCACCTCGCCCGTCGTCGCGTCCGCGAACTTGATCAAGCGGCCGAAGTCGTGCATGTGGCCCCCGAGGCCGACGATGCTGCCCGGCACGGCCGGGCTCCCTTCGTAGGATCGCGCGGAGTGACCGGGCGGGAGCGCGAACGACTTGTCCCCGACCGGGAAGGCCACGTCCATCTGCCAGGGCGAGGCGCTGAACAGCGGCCACGGGCGGCCGGTGGGCGTGAAATTCATCGTGAGCCGCACGCGCGCCCCTCCATACGTCGTGGCGGTGAGGTTCTCGACCATCGCGCTGGCGACGACGTGCTCGCCGCGCCGCAGCGGCAGGCCGAACAGCAGGCGCGGCAGGCGAATCGCGCCGGTCTCGTGTCCGGCCGCGAGCAGACGGCGCGAGATCGGGAGAAACAGCTCGCGGTGGTCGGGGTCGATGAGATTGAAGTGATGGATCAGCTCATCGGGCAGCGCATGCCCCGCGCTGTCCACCACCTGCACGCGGAAACCGTAGATGAAGCCCGTTTCCGGAATCTCGAGCGTCGCGACGGGCGGCTGCGCGATCATGTGATGCGGCGTGTTGGCCGGTAGATCCATCGGCGCGAGATCGATCACGAGCGTTCCCGCGCCCGGATCGCGAAAGATGCGGGCGGCCGCGGCGGGCGGCACCCGCGCGGCGCCGTCGCTCGACACAGCGAGCAGCGCGACACTCAGGAGCAGGCGGTGGGTCATGGCGTGGGGGAATCCTCGAACGGCCCCGGGGTTGGCCGGGGCCGTTTCACCATGCGGTCGTGGTGACCGGTTATTGCACCGTGATCGTAATGTGCATGCCGAGCGCGACGTGCGGCATGCAGTAGCCCTTGTACACGCCGGCCGGGGCGCCCGCAAAGGACACGTCGTACTTCTCGCTGGGCTGCGTGAGGAACGGTCCCGTGAGGTCACCCATCGGATTCGGCATGCCTTTCTTCAACGCGTCGACGCCGCCCTTCGGCACGGAGTCGCCGTAGAAGGCGACATTGTGCGGACCGCCCGAGACATTCATGAACCGAACGGTCGTGCCGGTCTTGATCGTCAGCTTGCTGGGTTCGAACGCGGCCTGAGACGTGCCGTTGCCGGTCATCTTCACTTCGACCACGGCGCCCGCCGGTTCGGCGCTGGCCGGCGCCGCAGACGGGGCGGCCGGTGTCGGTGTCGCCGCCTCGGCCTGAGACGCCGCCGACTTCTTCTCGCCGCCGCAGGCGACGGCCGTGAATGCGACGAGCGTGGTGAGCAGGGTGAACCGCATCGCGAGCTCCCTCCGGGACGATAGACGAGATAGTGCTTGTGAACGCGTTCACAATATATTCGCGTACCCGGAAAACGGGAGTCCTGAACCGCCATGCCGCACGCATCCGTCCCGCGCATTCCCGCCGCCGACCTGGCGCGCCGCCTCGACCAGGGAGAGCGCGTGCAGCTGCTCGACATCCGCACCCCCGAGCGCGTCGCCCGCGGCCGCGTCACGCTGGGCGCGACGCTCGACTTTCGCACCCTGCCGGCGTCGGCGATGTACCAGCTCCCCACGCTCGAGTCGCTGCGACTCGATCCGACGGCCCCCGTGGCGGTGATGTGCGGCCATGGCAACTCGAGTCAGCAGGCCACGCAATACCTGCGGGAGCGCGGCTTCGACGCGTTCTCCGTGACCGGCGGGATGGCCGCGTGGGACACGGTATACCTGCCGCGCCGCCTCGCTCCCACGGCGGCGCTGCAGCACGTGGTGCAGCTCGATCGCGTCGGGAAGGGCGCTCTCTCCTACGTGCTGGCGAGCGACGGCGATGCCGTGGTGGTCGACCCGGGTCGCCACCTCGAGCCGTACGAGACCCTGCTGCGCGCCCTCGACGCCACGCCCGCAGCCGTGATCGACACCCACATGCACGCCGACTACCTGAGCGGCGCCCGCGCCGCCGCCCGGCGCTGGCAGGTCCCCTATTTCCTGCACCCGGACGACGCCCGCTCCCCCTACGACGGCGCGGAAGGTCGCGTCGAGTACCACCCGCTGGGCGACGGCGACACGATCGCGTTCGGTCGAGCCACGCTGGTCGCCGCGCACGTCCCCGGGCACACCCTCGGCAGCCTCGCGCTGCTGGCCGACGGGGCGCTGGCGCTCACGGGCGACTTCCTGTTCGTGCGGTCGGTCGGTCGCCCCGACCTGGGGGGACAGCGCGACGCTTGGGCGGCTCGGCTGTGGGACAGCCTCGAGCGGGTGCGTCAGACCTGGGCGGGGGACCTCCTCATCCTCCCGGCCCATTACGCGAGCGAGACCGAGCGCCGGGCGGACCGGAGCGTCGCCGCCCGGTTCGACGTCATCGCCGCTACCAACGAGGCCGCAGCCATCCAGGAGCGGCGGGCGTTCCTCTCCTGGGTGGCGGACCATACGACCGTCGCCCCCGAGAGCTACCGCACGATCAAGCTCGCGAACCTGGGGCTGGGCGACGTCGCGGAGGCCGACGCCGAAATCCTGGAATTCGGGCCGAACCAGTGCGCGATCGGATAGGCGCCGCCCGTTACTCCACCGGCGCCTGCAGGACGACGTACACCCAGTCCGTCCCGCCCAGCGTCTGCAACCCGTACGGCACGCCGGCGGGAATGTGCACGAGATCGTTCGCCGAGACTTCGATACGATCGCCGTCGAGCAGCATCACGCCGCGTCCGGCGATCGTGAAAACCAGGATGCCCGTGTCGTCCTCAACTGAGATCGCCACGGCGGCGCCGGGGCGCATGACCATGTGCTCGAAGCTGAGCCCGTGCAGCATGCCAGGGAGGTTCAGCACGGTGTGGCGACGCAGCTCGTCGGCCGTGCTGGGAAGTTTCGTCAGGCGGCGGTAAGTGTAGCGCGGCACGGTTCCCATCCAAATAGGGCGCGACGACCTACGGCCGGCGGTGCGGGCGCATCCCAAGATGCGGGCGCCCGCATGTTCACCGCAACCCCTTCGCACGCCGACACGTACGGACTCGGCCCCTGCCGGCTCCCCCGGCGCCGTGTGCAAGCGAGCGGGCCCGCGGCGTCTCTCTCTCGTCTCTCACAGGATCCGGTCGCCATGTTGTCCTCGCCTCGGTTGCTGGGGCTCGTCTGCCTGCTCACCGCGCCGCTCGCGCCGGGAGCGGCGCAGGGGTGGATCGAGCCGATCCGGCCGCTGCCGGCCTTTCCGCGCGGCGCGATCGTCAAGGTTCGCAGCGCCGTGCAGGTCACCCTCACCGGACGGGCCGCGCGCGTGACGGTGGAGGAATGGTTCCGCAACTCGGGCCCCGTGCTCGACGAGGCCAACTATCTCTATCCGCTCGCGGGCGAGGCCGTGTTCAGCGACTTCTCCCTGTGGCAGGGCGATCGCGAGCTCAAGGGAGAGCCGATGGATGCGAACCAGGCACGCGCGATTTACGAGGACATCGTGCGACGCAAGCGCGATCCCGCGCTGATCGAGCTGGCTGGACACGGCCTGCTGCGGGCGCGCGTGTTCCCCATCGCCCCGGGCGAGACCCGCAAGATCACGCTTCGTTACACGCAGCTGCTCGATCGCGTGGGAGACGCCTGGCGCTTCCGGTACGGCGCGGGCAGCGGACCCGGCATCGCGCCGTCGCGGAGCCTGCGCGTCCAGGTCGATTCCGCGGGACGATTCGGCGAGCCGTATTCCCCGACCCACCGCGTGAATGTGACCCGCGACGCCGACCGCCTCGAGATCACGCTCGCCGACACGAGCGCCCGCGGCGACCTCGAGCTGTTCCTGCCCCTGGCCCGCGGTCTCGTGGGCATGTCGCTCGTCGCGAGCCAGCCCGCCGGCGAAGACGGGTACTTCATGCTGCTGCTGGCGCCGGGTCGCCCCCGCGACGCCGAGACGGTGCGACGCGACCTGGTCGCGGTGCTCGACGTGTCCGGCTCCATGTCCGGCGACAAGCTCGACCAGGCGAAGGCCGCGCTGGTGCAGTTGCTCGGCACCCTCCGCGCGGAAGACCGATTCCGCGTGATCGCGTTCTCGAGCGGGGTGGAGCGATACGCGACCGGGTGGACCGCGGTCTCCGGTGAGACCGTGCAAGGGGCGCAGGCCTGGGTGCGGCGCCTCGAAGCGGGGGGCGGCACCAACGTAGCGGGGGCGCTCGCCGAGGCGCTCGCCGCGCCGCCCGCCGAAGGGGCACTCGGAGTGGTGGTGTTCCTGACGGACGGCGTGCCGACCGTCGCGGAGACCGATCCCGAGCACCTCGCCGACCAGGCGGAGCGCGGCCGCGGGCCGTTCCGGGTGTTCGCGTTCGGCATCGGGTATGACGTGAACACGTATCTGCTCGACCGCTTGACCGAGCGTGCCCGTGGGGTCACGACCTACATTCAGCCCGGTGGCGATATCGAGCAGGCCGTGGGCTCACTCGCCGCCAAGGTGTCGTCTCCGGTGCTCACCGACCTCGCGCTCGCGGCCGACGGCGTCGACCTGTATGATCTGCAGCCGCAGCGCCTGCCCGACCTGTTCGCCGGCGACGAGCTCGTCGTCTTCGGTCGGTACCGGGGAGCTGGCAACGGGGAGCGGTCGCTGACGGTGACGGGACGCAGGAATAGTCGCGAGGAGCGATTCACTACGGCGGCCCGGTTCGACGGCGAGCCGTCCGGGGTCGGCTATCTCCAGCAGCTCTGGGCGGCGCGCAAAGCGGGCGCGTTGTCGCGCGAGATCCGACTGCATGGCCCCAATCCCGAGATCGTGGACGAGCTGAAGCGGCTCGCGTTGCGTTACGGGATCCTGACTGAGTACACAGCGTACTTGGTGCAGGAGCCGAGTCTCGCGGCGCGCCCCATGCCGTTGATGGCGCCCGCGCCACAAGACCAGGCGGGGGCGGATGCCGTGCGGCGCTCCGAGGCGGTGCGCAAGATGGCCAGCTCGGTCAACCTCGAGGCGGTCGTCGCGACAGGTTCGGCCGCGGCCGACTCCGTCGTCGTGCAGGACCGCGGGAAGATGAGTCGCACACAGCGCGTGGGCGGCCGCGTGTTCGCATGGCGCGACGGCGTGTGGACCGACATCGCGCATGGCGACTCGGTGCGCGTGGTCAGCGTCGCGGCCTTCAGCGACGCGTACGCGACTCGGTGCGCGTGGTCAGCGTCGCGGCCTTCAGCGACGCGTACTTCGCACTGCTGCGGGCCCTCCCCGAGCTGGTGCAGCCGGCCACGCTCGAGCCCGTGGTGCTGGTGGCCGGGCGCCGCGTGAGCGTCAAGATTGACGCCGGAGGCAAAACCACCTGGGATGATGGCGAGTTGGCGAAGCTCGTGAGAGAGTTTCGAGGATGATTCGAACGCGGAAGGCGGAACGCGGAACGCGGAACCGCACCACCTACCGCGCGCTCGTGCGCTTCCTGTACCGCAAGGTGTGGGACGCCGCGCGCGCGGAGGACCTGGCGCAGGAGGCGTTTGCGCGCGCGGTGGTGCACAAACCGGACAACGCGCGGGGGTGGCTCTTCATCGTGGCGGCGAACATGGCGCGGGACGACGCACGGCGCGCGGCGCGGGAGCGCCGCCACCTCACGTTGCTCAAGGCCGAGCCGCAGAGCGAGCCGGCGGCAGATGACGGGTTGCACGCGGAGACCGAGCGCACCCACGTCCGCGCCGCGCTGGAACGGCTGACGCCCCGCGATCGGGAGGTGCTCCTGCTGTGGGACTCAGGGCTGTCGTACGACGAAATCGCCGCGCAGACGGGGCTCGCGCGTGGGGCGATCGGCACGACGTTGGCGCGGGCGCGCCGGCGGCTGGTTGAGGCCTACGAGGCGGGAAGGTCAGGTGAGCATGTCGCACGTGGATGACGGCATCCTGCATGGCTATCTCGACGGCGAGCTGTCGCCGGCCGAGGCCCGAGAAGTCGACGCCCACCTGGCGCACTGCCCCGACTGCCGCCGCCGGCTCGACGAAGAGCGCGCCCTGATCGCCCGCGCGGCCGAGCTGCTGGCGCTGGCCACACCCCCCGACCGTGAGCTGCCGCCCTTCCGTGCCGGGGACGTGAAGCCTCCCGCCCGGCTGTGGTGGCAGGTGCGTCTCCCGCTGGCCTGGGCGGCGACCGTCCTGTTCGCGCTCGGCATCGGCTCGTACCTGGGCTCACGGTCGGCAGCGTCCAGGTCGCGGGTCGTCACGGACCAGCAGGCACCGGTCCCGGCGGGCGACAGCGTCGCTCTGCCACGCGGCCGCGCGCTCGCACAGCGCGTGCTCAAGCGCGCGCCATCGCTTAGTCCGGCGGCGCCGCCCGCCGCTCCGCCCGCGCCGGCCCGCGCTCGGGTAGACAACATCGCGCTACCCCGCCCCGAGCCGGTCATGTCGGCGGACAGGGCTGCCGCGCCCGTCGCTGACAGCGTGGGGCCTCAGGAGCGGGCGGCGTTGATTGCCCAGCGAAAAGAATCCGCGGACGAACGCAGCCAGTGGCAGAAGGGCGGCGCCATCAGCATCGACAGCGCGCGGCGCGTGCTGGGCGCCGACCCGCTCGTCGTCCCCGGCGTCCCGATCGAGGCGCTCTACCGGGGTCGCGCCATCGGCTACGCCGACGTCGTGATCGTCGAGCAGGCGCTCGACTCGACGACGATGATCGAGGTGATCAACGCCCGGACCGCACCGCAACTGCTCGACCAGGTGGTGGTCGCGGGGGAGCCCGCCGCGCGACCCGAGCCGGTCAGCGCCGCCGATTCGCTGGCACCCAAGGCTAGGCGCCTCGCATCACTTGCCGCGAAAGCGGCCGGTCAGGTGCGGCCCGATCTGTTCCGGGACGTTCGCGGGCCCCTCTCCGCCGATTCCCTCGCCGCATTGCGGCGCCGACTGGAGCCGCTGCGGCCGTAGGGAGGCCGACCTACTGCACGGTGATCGTACCGGTCATGTTGTACGTCGGCGGCAGGTGGACATTGCAGTGGAACGGATAGGAACCCGCCGTAGCAAATGTCACGACAACGATGTTGCCGCTCGGCAACGAGCCGCCCGTGAACTTGGCGTCGTCCGAGGGACTGGTCTGGGCTGGGCCTGAAGAGACGGTATGAGGGACGCCGCTATTATTCACCCAACACACCTTCTGCCCCGCTGCGATCGTCGCCGTGCTCGGGCTGAACGTGAATGACCCAGTCGCGGTGATGGTCGCGCTGGCGCCGGAGCTGGCACAACTCGCCGGTGTGCCGCCCCCGCCCCCGCCGCCGTACGGCGACGTGGAGCTGGAGCCGCCGCACGACACGAGCAGCAGCGTTGCCGCGATCCCTGCCACCAGCGACAGCCACTTCGACCGCATAGACCCTCCGGCGTGATGCGTGGGGGACGTCGAACGACGGGACCCGGCTTACTACCCGACGGGGACGCTAAAGGGACCGCGAGCGAGGGTCGCGGATGTCAGGAAATCGTGACGGCGCGAGTTGCTAGTGTCGCTCGCGCTCCAGCGCGTCCGCGGCGAGACGCGGGGACAGCATCGGGTAGCGCGCGCCGAACCAGCCGAGCGAAGCGAGGAACAGGCCGCCGAACAGCAGGGCGACGCCGATCTCGGGCACGCCGAGCACC
>WNGL01001215.1_pt1 | contig 69982 bp, 56 predicted proteins | sample 5400591 | NCBI WGS metagenome assembly WNGL01 (sample SAMN13153377, study PRJNA577476) | soil metagenome | isolation source: 80 cm soil or saprolite under Garry oak tree replicate 1 | place: USA:California | collected 2016-06-15 | reverse complement strand
CTCCCCATACCGCCGAAAGCGCTGGCCGTGTCCATAGCCGCCAGCGAGGTAAAGAAGCCGCCCAGCGACAGGATAAAGCCTCCGGCTAACATATCTCCCATAAAGGCATACGGAAGGGGGTAGGCGGTTAAGACTGGGATGAGCATAGCGACGATGAGCGGCGTGATGAAGCTGAAGATCGGTGCCACGTGGTAGACCCAGGAGGCATGTTCCGAAACCACGCTCCCCTTATGCAGCAGCTTCCATAGATCACGGTAGGGTTGCCAGATGCTCGGCCCACGCTTGGATTGCACGATAGCCTTGAGCCGGTTGATGATTCCACGAAGGAGCGGAGCGCAGCAGAGGACAGTCGCTATCTGCAGCCCTTGGAGGATAGCTATTTGCACCATGTCGAGCTCTCCTTGAGAAAAACCGCTACAACAAAACAGGTCGCTACGCATGAGCAGACTTGGCAGGTAGTGGTTTGCAGAGATGCCCCAGTGTAAGAGGGGGAACCTCTCGATCAACAATTGGTGCCAACAGGACGCAAAAAGACCTCTACCAGCCAGACTGTTCCTGCTCTTTGGTGGTAGAGGCTATTAGCACAAGGCGTTAGGCGAGCCTCATCGCCGTAAGATGTGTGCGATGCTTGGGTATGAACATGGTAGGAATACTGCCATAGCATGTTCGTCTACCTGTAACTGATTATACCTGCTTAGATTACTGCTGTCAAGGTTCGCGAGCATGCGCTGACGCGCAACTCGCCTCTTTGCGGCGAACAGTCTGTTGTTTGGAAGAAAGCATTTCTATGGCAAGAAAGAAACAGTCAATTGTTTTGGAGCTGAGAAAAATAGCGGAGATGAAAAGAGGCTTGCCGATGGGCAAGCCTTCTTTCATCTCTGCTATTTTTCTAGCGAACTCTTACTGCTCCGCTCCCCATCATAGGTCAGCAAGACACGCTTGCCTTCATATATTGTCTCCAGATGGACAGGACGCCCCCAGAGCGTGTAAACATGCTGGAGAGTCTTCTCAGCATAATTCATGTCCAGCTCCTGGCCTTCATACATGTGCTTGATGTAGAGTTCACGGTTGCCGCGATAGTCGCCATTCTCTACTACGAGGTAGGGATAGCCAAAGTTGGTCATACTGGCAACAATACCGTCGCGAACCTTCTCCCAGTTCTTCTCCACAATAACCCACTCATCGCCCTCTTTTTTATAGAGGTAGAGATCCAGGTCCTTTATCAAATCTTCGGTCAGGTAATTACGCAGGAAGGAGACGTCGTTCTCGAGTTCGCGCACCTCAAAAATCTTCTGGCGTCCCACTCCTGGCTTGCGTCCTAGCCTCTCCTGTTCCTCCTCGGTCGGGTTATCCCATCTCCGCTCAATATCTTCATACATCTTGAAACCCAGGTAATACGGATTAAGCGAGGTACGTGACGGGGAAAGGACACCTGAGTGCAATTGGGCAAACTCTACCGTCTCCGAGTCGGTGATAACGCCTTTATCGCCTAATTCACGCATGATACGTGAGTGAGCAATACTGGCCCAGCCCTCATTCATGACCTTAGTTTGCATTTGCGGCACAAAGTACAGCATTTCTGAACGGACAATCTCGATAATATCGCGGTGCCACGGTTGCAGGTGAGGGGCGTGGCGCATGATGAAAAGCAGAATGTCTTTCTCTGGTTTCTCCGGGAACTTAGGCGGCTTACCTGGCTTTCTATCGCGTTCTTCGGCGGCTTTCTGAGCTTTTTTCTCCAAGCCCCAGAGGTCATCATATTCACTGGTAACCTCTACGGGCTTCTTTTCCTCTTTTTTGCCCGTATCATCATCTCGCAGCAGCAGATTATAGTCTACGTGCTCTTGAATAGAGAGGGCCGAGTCGAGGAAATGCTCAACTTCGGCTTTACCGTGATCGAACTCGTATTTGGTAATGCGTTCGGCGTGAATGCTCACCTTATCCATCATGCGCCGTGAAGTATTTTGGAAGTAGGCGTTGTTCTTGAAAAAGTCGGTATGGCCGAAAACATGGGCAGCTACAAAGGTGTTTTGCAGCAGATCGTTCATCTCCATCAGGAAGGCATAGCTCGGATTAGTGTTGATCACCATCTCGTAGATTTTGCTCAGTCCGAAGTCATACTGCATCTTTTGCCGGTAGTAGGCTTTTCCATGCGTCCAGTGGCTAAAACGCCCAGGTATACCATACGAGGCAAACTCGTACATAATGGTAGCGGGTACCAGTTCAAAGTGTGTGGGGAAGGGATCAAGTCCGAACTTGAGGGCCTCTTCCCAGGCACTATCTATTGCATCGCGTAAGCGTTCGATATCACTCTCGGCCATTAGAAGCTCCTTCATAGGAATACCGTGTACAGGTCCTCTATCCAGGGAACAAGTACGCTCAGAACACCAGCGAGAGGTATCCCTCCACTAGCGTGTAGGGATGGGGTCACGCTGAGCAAAGAATTTTCGCAGCGCGGGATAGACCTCTTTTTTGTCAGAGATGGTCACAGCGATGAACTTCTTATCGCTGATCTTGTTGTAAGCTCCCATCAAGGTGCTGGGTGAACGATAGTGTCCCTCGCGGATTTCACCGTATCCAAAGATGTTGCACAGTTCCATCAGCCTATTAACCAACTGCACGCAGCGATCGTTATCCCACGGCAGATTATCACCATCAGAGAAGTGGAAGGGATAGATATTCCAATCGTCGGGATTGTAGCGTTCTTTGATAATCTGCAAAGCCAGTTCATAAGCCGATGAAACCTGTGTACCACCACTCTCACCCTTATGGAAAAACTCCTCCTCGGTGACTTCCTTTGCCTCAGTATGGTGGCTGATGAAGACGATCTGCACGTTGTTGTACTTGGTGCGGAGGAAACGGACCATCCAGAAGTAGAAGCTGCGAGCGATGTATTTCTCGAATTCTCCCATTGAGCCGCTTACGTCCATCATTGCCATAACTACCGCATTTGACTGATAACGAATCGTCGGTTCCCACACCTTGAAGCGCAAATCTTCGGACTTAATATCCTGGAACTTGGCTTCGCCCTTGGCGGCGTTGCGCTTCATATTCTCCATGATGGTGCGTTTCTTGTCCAGATTGGTCATGGGGCCCTTTTTGCGGACATCAGTGAAGCGCACAGCTTCGGTCTGAAGTTCCTGCTGGCGTTTTTGTTCCAAGTTGGGCAAGCCAAAATCTTCAAAGATCATGGCGGCCAGCTCTTCCATAGAAATTTCGGCTTCGTAGTAGTCCTGACCAGGGTCTTTGCCAGCTTCGCCTTTTTTGCCTTTGCCGGGGCGAGGTTCCTGAGCAACGACATCGCCAACTTTACTTTTGCCGTTCCCCTGACCAGCGTGCTGCTGCTTGCCGGGATCGTAACGGAAACGGTATTCGTCGAGAGAGCGAATGGGTATACGTACCCGCTTGACGCCATCGGAGAGGATGATGCTCTCTTCACTGACGATTTCACCTAAATTTTTCTTGATCGCCTCGCGAATCTTCTCTTTGTGACGCTCCTGGTCAATCTGCCCTTTGCGGTGCAACGACCAATCATGCTGAGAGACAGACATAGAGCAACTCCTTCTTTATCGCAATGTAGGGGCGCAATTGCTCATACCGACCTCACACTGATGCGTGTCCAGGTGGGCACAAGCCTTCGCACCCCTACACGTAGAGAGCTATTAACGGTTGAGCAAACTGCCGGTATAGCGCAGGATTTCGTTCGCACATACGTGGCAGTAGCCGTGTTCAGTCATGAGACGGTTGACGACTTCATTGATCTTACGCAGTTGCTCCTTATCAGGTGTACGGGCGGAAGTCGTAATCTTCACCACGTCGCGCAAGTCGGCAAACAGCTTCTTCTCAATGGCCTCTTTGAGCCGCTCATGACTGGTATAGTCAAAGGTTAAGCCTTTGCGGGCCAGTGAGGAGATACGAATGAGAATTTCTTCGCGGAACGAGCGTTTGGCATTCTCAGAAACGCCGATCTGCTCCTCAATCGAGCGCATCAACTGCTCATCGGGCTCCACTTCCTCATCGGTGATGGGATCGTGCAGCTTACTCTTGTTGCTATACGCTTCGATATTATCGAGGTAATTGTTAAGCAATGTGCGTGCTGACTCCTCATAAGAGTAGACAAAAGCTCGCTGTACCTCTTTCCGCGCCATGTCGTCATATTCCCTACGCGCTTCATGAATGAAGTTCAGGTAGCGTTCCCGCTCCTCACGAGTAATGCTAGTATGCTGATCAAGTCCATCGCGCAGAGCACGCAGGGCATCGATTGGATTGATGCAGGTAACATTATGCTTGATGAGTGCATTGGAAAGGCGGTTGATGACATAGCGTGGTGAGATACCATCCATACCTTCGCGCACCGCTTCCTCTTGCAACTCTTTCACATCCTTCTGCTTGAAATCTTCAATATCCTCACCATCATAGAGGCGCATCTTCTTCATCAGGCTCATACCGGCCTTCTTGGATGGTTCAAGACGTGTCAGTATGGCGAAAATGCTGGCGATACGCAGCGTATATGGAGCGATATGCACATCTTTGAGCGCACTCTGCTTGAGCAGTTTTTCGTAAATCTTAATCTCATCAGAGACACGCAGGTTGTATGGAACTTTGACCAGAATAATACGATCTTGCAGAGCTTCAGACTTCTTGTTGCCAACGAACGCCTGATACTCATGCTCATTGGTATGGCTGACCACGACCTCATCGGCATAGATCATGCTGAAACGCCCGGTCTTGATGTTCTGTTCCTGGCTGAGTGTAAGCAGCACATAGAGAAATTTCTCATCCGTCTTCAACATTTCTACAAACTCCATAATGCCTCGATTTGCAATATTTAGTTCACCGTCAAATCGATAGGCACGTGGATCGCTTTCCACGCCAACTTCACCAATAGTTGATAAATCTATACCTCCGACTAACTCACTTATATCTTGACTTTTGGGATCAGACGGAGTAAATGTTCCTACTCCCACGCGATATTTTTCACTGAATGCAAGGCGCTTGACCGGCACATTCTCAATACGACCAGCGTACTGATTATCGACCATGTAGCGACAGTGGGGGCAGAGATCACCTTCAATATACAGATCGAACTCTTTCTCAACATCTGCACGCAGGTCCTGAGGAATCAGATGAAGAGGCTCTTCATGCATGGGGCAGTTTTTGATAGCGTAGATTGCACCTTCCTCAGTGCGGCTGTATGCCTCTAAACCGCGTTTGATCAGGTACACAATGGTTGATTTACCACCACCAACAGGTCCCATCAGGAGCAGAATACGCTTACGCACTTCCAGGCGTTGGGCCGCGGAGTGGAAGTAATCAACAATCTGTTGCAGCGGCTTCTCAATACCAAAGATGTCTTTCTTGAAGAACTTATAATGTAGGTCACAACCGTTTCACCAGGTCCATATGGTTTACCCTCTCTTTTTTATGTACCGTTCGATACGCTCACTGGAAAACGCAACTGCTCCCATGCAGGTATCTTACAGCAGGAAAAACGCACTATACAATCGGGCCAGTTTATGACGAAGAGATGAAGTTCTCTGCTTCATGCTCCATTCGTTACATACAGATGTTCAGTTGGATAAGTCCAAAAGGGCTGGATTCTTAACTCGACACATCGAGAGAAAGAACCAGCCCATTCCTACGTTGCAGAGGGTGTCTCGATAAAAATTGTCTGTTACATCATGTAAATGCTTCGGCAATGTTTCAATCTACCCTTTCACGCTTCACCCGCCTCATCACAAGGAAGCGCAACGAGCCACCCTGATCTCCAAAAAATGAACTATCTTTGGCCTCCCTACGAACTACATCTTCGTGTCTAGCCAAGCTTAAAACATTGCTGGTAATGCAAGCATAACGTACAGACGAACACCTGTCAAGAGGAATATGGAACGGATGTGTGAAGACTATGTGAAGAAGTGAGCGTACTATTAAGCCTGCTCGCTTGTATTGTCAATGCGACAACCACTACGACTCAAAGATATCAAGTGTCACAGCATCTTTAAGGCTCACCCCAAGCGTTTGTGCTGCCTTGCCATTCTGCACTGCCACCCCAAGATTACCAGAGCTATCTGCATAGATGAACGGTTGCCGATCACCTCCTTCGGCAAAGAAACGCCGACGTTGCTCAACGACCCGACCAATAGTGGGGAAGGATAATTGCACATGTGAGCTGGTAAATACATCTGGGACAAGCCTCAGCGGAATGTTGGTAATCAGGTTCCCGAAGTGATCAATATGTAAAATATATGCCTCTATGTGGGAACCGTTGCGCACAGGTGGTCTCACATCCAGGCGTTGTAGCATAGTCGGTTCTACCTGTTCACCCAGCTCACGCAAGGCAACACCACTGGCCAGATAGGCGCCTACAGGAGCAAAGATATCGCGTCCATGAAAGGTTGAGCTAATATGGGGCAAATGATAAGCAGGATTATTCAAGATAACAGCCTCATGCGTCGGCTGCTCGGCATAAATATAACTAAAGAGTCCGTTGTCGGGGCCAACAAAAAAGCATGTGCCTGCATGCACAGCAATCGCGTTTCGCGTACTGCCAACGCCGGGATCAACCACACAGACAAAGACCGTCCCTAACGGAAAATAACGATAGCTTGATGCCAAAACCCAGGCTCCTATCGCAATGTTGTGGGACGCAATATCGTGCGTGATATCAATAATGTGTGCATCGAGTGCAATACCAGCAATGACTCCCTTCATCACCCCTACATTGCCATCACCCAAACCAAAATCGGTTAGCAGAGCAATAACCGAACGAGACACGGAAGTAGACAAAGTTTGATCCATGACATATGCCCCTTCAAATAGAGAGCGTCGGAAACAGCCATAGCCGTACCTCTTACCAGGTATCAGCTTACTTTAGTTTAATACCCTCTTCATCAATATATGTCAATAGTCCCATTTGCTATCACAGATGGGGTAAGATATGCTATACTAGCCTACGCAAACGCAATGCCAATTGCATGTTGCAAACTTTATAGGCCGGACGTATGCAATACTTGGTAGGAGCATCGGTTATGAACATCAATACAGGAACACCGCATATTCTTCTTTTTGAACGAGATCAGCAATTCGTCAGCCTGTTAACCAATGAATTACAACAGGTTGGCTATGAATGCCACGCTGCACGCACGGCAGTCGAGGTGTTCGATGCCATTGCTCGCTATCCTGTACGGCTGGTATTGGTCAATCTGGCCCAGGCTGCCGCAGCACGACGGGAATTTTGGGTTGCGCTGGATACGCAACGAAGAGGACGCGGCGTACAGGTATTTACCTTCCACTGTACCAATATTGCTGGCTACGGCCCTGGCAGCGAGGATACTGAAGAGCGTTCGCATAGCGTGCTGGCCGATATGGAAGTAGACGGGATGCTGGGTATTATCAACATGGTCAATGCCATTCGCTCACGCATTGTCGTATCTCACCCAGGCACAATGTATCGCTCTACAGCAAATCCCTATACCAGCTCACCACAGATTGGGCAAGCTACTGCACCTATTCCGGCCATACCAGCCACTGCCGATAATATAGCTCAGGGGGAAATTTCTTCCACCAATCCTTCAGCTCTCTCTGTTCCTGCTAGTTCTGGACGTAGCACCGCTCCTACAGTAAATCCAACAGACAAAATTCGAGCGGTTATCTATCCTAATCAGCGTTCGTGGAGTACGGGGCGTGATAGCGGCGGCTCCAGCAATGGACAAACACCTCCTAAAGAACACCACTCGGCACAAGAAATAAACTGGTCGGCACGTAATGGGCAACAGGGAAGTATGAATCAGCCCGCTCCCACACCCTCTTCTTCTACACCGTTGGTTGCTGAGCCTGCCGCGAACAGTCAGACAAGACGCTCTCTGAGTGATGCACCCTCAGCCCCAGAGTCTGGCTTGGCCCAGCTATCACGGATGTTACTAGAGCGGCTTCCTTCCACATTGAACGAAACAGCCCAGGATTTGGAGAATGCGCCGGATGATCCATTCCAGGATGATACAGCGTTCCAGCAGCGCGTGCGTCCCTATGACATGTCGCCCATCAGTGCCATGCCTTTACGCGCATCGCCTATTCAAGACATGCCTAGCGAACGTATCATCGGCGGGCAAGGGCAGGGCGATAGCCCGCCTGCTATCAATATGAAACGTGCAGATGAGGCAAGTTATCATGCTCAGCAGGCTGCACCAACATTGATGTCGATAGCCACAGCGACACCCGCAACTTCGGCCTCTGCGCAAGTGGTGCCACCTACGCCCACAGTTGCTCCAACGCTAGCTACACCAACTCCTACCAAAACTCTGGCAGCAACTCCCAGGCCATCCTCTACCCTGGAAGAGGCCATTGACCAGCTTTTTGTAGAGGCCACAGAGACGACAGATACCTCTCTTTCTTTCTCTCTTCCCTTCAACGAGCCACCGACACAGGATAGCGGTAATGATGATGCGCTGATAGAACACATGCGGGCCTTCGCCTCACAGAATACAGCCATGACTGAGTCTTCGTATAAAGCTCCTGATAATGCCCTTTTGCTCGACATCGTGCAAAGCCTGCCACCGATGACCTCACCGCCACCGCCACAACCACAGGTCCTTCACGGTCGTGCCACTCGCTCGCTGGGTAGTGTCCTTCTCGAAGGGCATCTTGTCCCTCACAATCGCCTGGAGGTTGCCCATGGTATTCAACGCATGCTGCGCGGCGTCGATATGAACTACCAGCTTGGCGAAATTCTGCTGATGTTCAAACTGCTCACTCCCGATCAATTGCTGGCAGCTAGTCTGGTGAGTTACGGATTGATTACGACGACCCAGATTAGCGCACTCGGCCGCATCCGCCAGGAACTGCATTCCCTTGGTTTGGAATATGATCTGGAAAATTTGCTGATCCTGTTCCGCATCTTGACGTCTGAGCAGTTGCGCGAGGTGAGGGCAAGCTGGTCGGGGTAGAAAGGGGCAGACGGCTCACTCCACACGCTCAATCTGCGCACCCAGCATCCTCAACTTCTCATCTAGCTTCTCATAGCCGCGCTCGATATGTTCAATGCCATATACCTCAGAAATGCCGTCGGCACAGAGAGCGGCAAGGATATAGGAGCAGCCAGCACGAATATCAGGCATTGCTAAGCATGTACCCCTGAGAGGGGTGGGACCGCGTACGACACAGCTATGCACATACTGCTTTTCACGGAAGCGGCATTGCACTTCACCAAGACACTTGGTGTAGCGACCGATATGTGCGCCCATTTCTTCGAGAGCGAAGGTGTAGCCGAAGCGATCTTCATAGATCGTTTCGTGAACAACCGACATCCCATCAGCCTGTGTGAGCAGAACGGTGAAAGGTTGCTGCCAGTCGGTCATGAAGCCGGGGTGAACGTCGGTCTCCAAGGCAATAGCCGGTGGCGGGCGTAGTCCATCGCCGATGAAGCGAATGCCCTCATCGTCGATCTCGAAGCGTAGTTGCATCTTTGAGAGCGTGTTGAGGAAGGTGAGCAGGGTATCTTGTTGCGCCCCATGTAGGTAGACATTGCCTTTGCTCAGATAAGCGGCAACGGCCAGAGAAACCGCCTCATTACGATCACTTAACAAGGTGTGACTAGCTCCGTGCAGACGCTCTACGCCCTCTACGACAATGCGACGGTCAACTTTGAGTTCGATGATTGCCCCCATCTTTTGCAGAAATTTGATGAGATCGATGATCTCTGGCTCCAGAGCCGCATTGTCAATGATAGTGACGCCTTCGGCCAGGGAAGCCGTGATAAGGAAATTTTCGGTTGCCATCACACTGGGGAAAGGCAGCCGGATTGTGGCTCCGTGCAGACGTTTCATAGTACGGAAATAATAGCGTCGCTCTTGCTCAATAACCTCGGCACCCATCTGGCGTAGTCCATTAATGTGAAAATCGAGGGGACGCGGCCCAATGCGATCACCGCCTGGCATGGGAATATCTGCCTCTCCACAACGATGCAGCAGCGGCCCCACCGTGATAATCGCCAGTCGATTGAGGCCACCTATTTCAGTCGAGACTGTGGAACAGGAGACCTGCGGTGTCGCAATAGCGAGCGTATGATCATCCAGACCTATCCTGGCCCCCATATCGTGACAGAGAGTTAATGTCAGTTCAAGGTCTCCAATGAGAGGCACATTGCGCAGTAGGCACGGCTCCTGGGTGAGGAGTGAGGCAATGATTAATTTAGTGACGGCGTTTTTAGCTCCACTAATGCTCACCTCCCCATGGAGAGGCGTACCTCCGGCGATGAGATAGTAGGGAGAGTTATGGTTGGTTATGTTCATGCAGAGTAGCGTTTCCTTGAAAATTTTGAAGCGTTGCCCGGAGCTTCCCACAGCCAGCGCAAGACGTTGAGGCGAGAGGGGCGAGCAGGAGCATTGCGATGAGAGTGCCGAATGCCTTGGCGACGGATACGTGGCGCACCAGGTGGGCCTTCAGTTTCGCCCTCTTTGATGTCATCAAGCAGATCAAGCAAGGAATTGACACTCTGGGCTACGCCTTCGACCATGAGATAGCCTGATGGCTTGACGGCATCTCCCACAAGATAGAGTCCCTGTACCGATGTTTGAGGAGTAACATCATCGCCCTGAGCAAGACGATTTACGGGCCATTCCCCACGATAGGCACTCATGGTGAGGATGCGACAGTGCTTCTCAAAAGTTTCACCAAACATCTGGCGCAGATCGGCAAGGGCCAGAGCTTTCTCTTCTTCGATGTTGTTGCTCTGAATAACCTGATGGCTGATTAAGAGATGCTTGCCAGGGGGAGCCAAACGTGGATCACAGTTGGTAGGCTGCACCATACCAGCGATACGCTGGGTATCCAAGCAGTACATAATCCCTTTGTGCGGAATCAGAGAGACATCACTGAGGATATGCACTTTGAGGCCAATGGCTTCTGGGAGCTTCTGTTCTGCTTGGGAGACAGAGGTGGGTGTAGGAAATTGAGTAGTGTACTCGCTCCCTACAGCTTTTTTCAGTACGTCAGCTTGTTTGATCTGCCGGTTGTGAAGCAGAGCAGAGGTGGCACGTGGGCCAATGTCACTGACGACGAGAGGGGCATGAAAAACAATCTCTTCGCCGCTCGCTTTATTTCGCACACGAACTCCTGTTACCACATCGTCTTCGGCGAAGACTTGTAACACATCGTGGTGCAGATAGAGAGCCGTGCCCTGCTCAAGAAGCCATCGCTCCAGTTCTGAGGTAAGGGCAGCACAACCACCGGCCACAATGCCAGGCGCACCATAACGCAACATATTTTTAGTCGTCTGAATAACCTCACCAGTTGTCACTTGGCTGAGTTCGAGGCTGAGGGCAAAACGCGAGATGCGCTCGAAGAAGGCGGTTAATTCGCGGTTATGGGAAGTATCAATATGTTGTGCAAGCCATACATCAAAGGGAGCATTGCGCTCATGCTCAGGTAGGCGATGGAAGAACATGAGGTAACCCAGGCGAAGAAACCACCAGAACTGGTGTGGCCCCAGGAATTTGTAGACACCAAGTAAGCCGCGTGAGGATACCTGTTTGCCATGCACATGAAACGAGGCGAAAACATCGGCATCAAAGAACCGATGAGGAATATGCAGGCGACGTAGCATATGCGCCAATACGCCACTGCTACCAAAGGGAACCATATGCACGGCCCCTGTACTGACTTGTGTCCCTTGAAATGTTTTAGCGGTAAAGCGTCCACCACTATGTGGCAGGCGTTCTAGCACGACGACCCGCTTGCCTCGCTGTGCTAGTTGTGCAGCACTGAGCAACCCGCCCAGCCCCGCACCGATGACAATGGCATCATATATCTGTTTTTGCATATGTAAAACCTTGCATCCTGTGCTAGCAAGATGGCACTCCATTGCTAGTGGAGTGCCATCTTGCTAGCACAGGATGCCGTACCTGCTACTTTTCCTCTCCAATCAAGCCACGCAGCAAACTATTGCATTCGGCAAGCGTATTGAGCACACTTTGATGAATCTGGAAGACTTTGTTTAACTCACGCGCCTTGCGACCCAGTTTACTGACATATTCGATGTCACGTGGGTTATTCTGGACATCATCCATGAGTTGAAGCAGATCGGTCCATGCCAGAGCTTCGCGGCTACGAGCCACATCAGCAATTGTGTTATCCATACGCTCAGAGACGCGCCGTATGGCCGCACGCAATTGACCTGCAACCTGAGCCACATCAGCATCATGATTGCGTACCGCTTCCTGGGTAGCCTTCAATTGCTCTTGTAGGGACATCACCTGTCCATCAAGGGAGGACAGGGAAGCCAGCAAGGGTGCAATATCCGGTACAGATGGTTGAGGCACGCTAGTAAGGCGGTTAAAAGTAAGAGCCGTACTTGTCCCCGATGCGACAGATGAGGGAGTGGGTGCTGCTTGCCCATTAGCAGATGCATTCGCCGAGGGTGTACTGGTCGCTGCCGACTCACTGGCAGATGCATATTTTGAGGGCATACTCATAGTTGGCTCATTTAATGAAGGCATAGATGTTGCTCCTGTTTCAGGTGATGTTGAAGGTGTGCCCGGCGGAGATACCACGGGTGGAGTCGAAGGTATCTCGTCCATCTTGGGTACAGGTGCCGCTCCATTTTCCATAGAACGCGTGCTGAAATCATCGCTGGTAGCTGATGTTGCCATACTCTCGTCACGAGTTCCATAGGTCATATCCGAGGGATTGTATGGTACCGCGATAGTGGGTAAGTCAGCCACGTCCTCATGTTCATGAGAAGTCGTGGAGCCGGGGCCATGGAAAATCAGTTCGTGTTCGCCGATACCGATATGATCGCCATCCTGAAGAGTGCGGGGAGCCATCTCTTCAAGTTGTTGACCATTGACATACGTCCCATTAGCACTGCGCTCGTCATAGAGAACATAGGAACTATTTTCATAGCGAACCGTGGCATGGCGGCGCGAGGTCAGTTTGTCTTTTGAGAGCAAGATGTCGCTGTTGGGAGCGCGACCAATAGAAATTTCGGGTTTTTCCAGTGGATATTCGGCTAAGACATCACCATTCTCGGCTCGCAGGACAAAGCGGGCCGAACGTTCCATGGTAGCCTGAACAGTAGAAGACGATAGGGTTGCCTGTGAGTCACCACGGATAGTTGGTGGTTCCTCATCCTTACTGGCCAGCGTCATGGCACTTGGATCAGCGGACCAAGTGGCACCGGAAGAGGAAGGTGCAGAATTTGAACTCTGGTATGCTTGAGCCCATCCCTCTTGAGCCGGAATGGTGGAGTCGCCACCCATGACAGGCTGCGCCTGCTGAGATGAGGGAGTTGCAGGAAGCAGGCGATTGCCACAGTTCAAGCAAAAATTATCCCCAGGCCGCGTCTCGGCCCCACAATAGGGACATGTACTTGCATTCATGAAGAAGATTCCTCCCTAGTACTATAGGTACCGTATCTACTTAGGTACTCTCGTACATTATGATACGCAAAACTGATGCTATTATATCAGAAGAATGCGTAAGGCGTCTATGAGACTGGTACCCATTCAACATCAGGTTGTAAGGTATCGAAAAACTGCCTGAGAGATACTTCGGTACCACGTCCTGAAAAAACGACATTAGTGTTATCACGTACACCTGTACACAACAAAATGGGTGTTTGGGTTGGGCTGGCAGTAGCAGCAGGCGTAGCAGAACTACTGGGTACCCGAATGTTGGCTTCACTTGCACTGCCCGTGTCACCTTTGGCCGAGGTACACTGAAATTGCGGACTATTTGAACGTACAGGTGCTTCCGATAGACTGACCGGGTTACTGTTGGGTAAGAGGTAACCGATGATAAAGCTACCTCCGAAAATGGGATCATGCACGGTACCTGAAGCACTAACCAAACAACTTCCTCTCGGCAACACCGCGGGTAAGAAGACGGTGAAACCCAGGTTTGGCTTCACTTGCGACCAGTCAGTAACTGTAGTTGGCGTACCAGCAGAGGGGGTAGGACTAGTCGGCGTGGCTGGTGTGCCACTGGCTGTCGCGGTTGCCGCAGGCGTGCTACTTGAGGTGGTAGGAGTACTGGTTATGGGTGCATGTTCATCGCGAAAAAGGATGAGCGGTTTACTACACCAGTGTAACTTAGCTAAGGGCAGCTGTGCAGGGGTTGCCACAATAGTAGCGGATGGACTTCCAGTACCGCCACCAAAACTGGGCCCTGAGCATGATACCAGCAAGAAGCTGGCAAAGCAGAGATTTAGAGCTAAAGAGAGCCACGTGAGCCGCCAACGCACTACGAAAACAGAACTTTGTGGTACAAGCATACATAACTGCCTTTCAAAATGTAGTCAAATATGTCATAGCGGATGCGAAAAGAGGACTTTACAGCATCTTAATTTAATGCTACTATGTCCTTTGCCACTCAAAAAAGTATCTATGGTGATAGCTTTTTCTGTCTGGTTACTTGTTTATTACATATACTACCTATTATATAGAACGCACGAATGGGCCAAGCGTTACGCAATGTTTCCAAGAGGTTGTGTGTGAATGCAAAACAAATCTGGCAAACCACGCTAGAGCGACTGCAGACAAAAGTCCAATCAGCAGTATTTACCACCTGGTTTCAGGGTACTTCGGCCCATTCATTCCAGGATGGGATTTTTACTGTGTATGTTCCCACCACATTTGCTAAAGCGCACCTGGAAGGGCGTTTCGTTGAGACTATTCGTTCCATTCTTGCAGACATTACAGACAGCACAGTAGAAGTCCAATTTGTGGTGGCTAAAGAGGCTGCTCCTCAACAAGGGGAGAGCTTATTAGATGAAAGCATTCCCGCACCCACGCGGAGACCATATCGTCTACCTAAAAATCATCCCGTACCTTTAGAGCATGAGAAACAGCACAGCCGACCCGATAGTTATGGTGAACCACCCAATACTCCTATTGCCATGCATTCACTAGCTCCCAGCACTACCCGTCCTATAGCCCATCGGAGTACAGAGAACGCGGGGCCCACACAAGACCATCCTTCAACGCCACTTCGCAGCGAAGGTGTGAGTTTGCTGAATCCACGTTATACCTTCAGCACTTTTATCGTAGGCAAATCCAACCAGTTAGCACACGCCGCGTCGCAAGCGGTCGCCGAAAATTCAGGGCGTATCTACAATCCACTCTTTTTCTATGGAGGCGTAGGACTAGGCAAAACACACCTGATGCACGCTGTTGGACATCTGGGTGAGGCAGCCGGTCTGAATGTACTCTATGTGACCTCGGAAAAATTTACCAATGAGATTATCAACGCTATTCGCTATCAGAAGACTGAAGAGTTTCGCATGAAATATCGCCAGATCGACATTCTGCTCGTAGATGATATTCAGTTTATCGCTGGCAAAGAGTCAACCGAAGAGGAATTTTTCCATACCTTCAATACACTCTACGATGCCCATAAACAAATTATTGTGACGAGTGATCGACCACCCAAGGCCATTCATAGCTTACAGGATCGCCTACGTTCGCGCTTTGAATGGGGCTTGTTAGCGGATATTCAACCTCCGGAGTATGAACACAGATTGGCAATTTTACGCTCGAAGGCCGAATCGCTGCACTTCAAAGTACCCACTTCGGTAATCGAGTATATTGCGCGACCCGAATGTAAGAGTGTGCGCGAGCTTGAAGGCTCACTCAATCGTGTGCTGGCCTATGCAACACTGCACGATGAGCCGCTCTCTATCAGTCTGGCCGTGCGATCATTGGAAGACCTGTACACAGAAACGAAGATATCCTTGACCTTAACATTGGATGAGGTGCTAGCTGGTGTTTGTCGCTACTATAATGTTGAGCTAGAACGTTTAAAAAGCAAGCAGCGTGATCGGGATATCGCATGGCCACGTCAGGTAGCCATGTATGTGCTACGTGAGGAGACCCATACCTCCCTCTTCCAGATCGGCCATGCATTGGGCGGGCGCGATCACACCACGATCTTACATGGCTATGAAAAGGTGCATGCTGAGGTGACCAGCAATGAGCGTGTGCGCCGCGAAATTGCACAGTTATTAGAAACACTGCAACAGAAATAAATCCAAGAGGAGAAAGGCAGTAGTAAGGTAGAGCTGCCTTGCTACTGCCTTTCTCCTCTTGAGTTTGCTATAATAGATTGTGAGACCAACATTTAGTCTTTTTGCGGGAGCTATTTTTCATGCCACAACAACAGCAACAACAACACGCCGACTACGACCTGTTGGCAGTTTTTAACGATGAAACAAAAGCTGAAGCGGCTGAGAATAAGCTGCATAAGGAGGGATTCGGCAACGAGGAAGTCTTCCGCCTACCAGCAGATGTCGCCAAGGCAGGGCAGTTCCGTGAACATGGGCCAAACCGTGAGCGAAGTGCCGTTTTTCTGCAAACCTCGCGGCGAGGCCCCAATCTCGTACTCGTCGTCCTGCTAGCTGTTATCTTCGGTCTGGTGCTGGGCATATTGATGTTCGTGGCCCACTTTGCTTTTGTGGCCATACCGGAGCTGCCAGCGACGATTGCCGGTGTAATCGTCGGCGTCATTTTAGGAGCAGTGATTGGTCTATTACGGCGGGGGCCAGTGCGTGGAGCGATTGGGCAGAATACCAGCAAAGCCCCCGCCCCCAGTGCAAGCCCAACAGTGGGAGAGGGAGATTTGAGAGTAGTGGCATTACGCCTGCTTGATCCTGAGAATGTAGCACGCAAGTCACGAGCACGAGCAATTTTGCTAACCAACCAGGGCAAAATTGATCGCAGCGTAGGCAGAAATCCATAAGGTCACGCTGGCGGCAAAATTGTGAAACGTTTAGTCGAAACATTGCGTAGAATAAACAGGTATTTAAGAAGAGGTAGTAGGACTGTTTTCCCTAAAGCTAGTAATCTGTAGGAGCTTCAACTACAATGGAGATAGAAGTTTCTGAAAGAAATTTTCTATCCCTATTATATGGAGTTTGCTCGTTATGATTATGTCGAAGAAGCTTTTTGCAGGACCCCAGCTTCAAACACAAACGGATGAGCTGATACGGCTGCGCACGAAGTTCCTGCCACCATACAGAGTGGTGCTACACAATGACGATTACAATGAAATGAATTACGTGGTCTTCGTACTCCTCCATTCGATCAACAACCTGTCGCAGCCAGAGGCCGAGCATATCATGCTGATGGCACATCTGACTGGAAGTGCAACAGCGGCGATCTGCCCAAAAGAAACCGCTGAATTTTATCAAGAACGGTTAATGAGTTACGGGCTGACAGCAACGATTGAGCCGGACTAGCCTAGTAGACGAAGGAGGCAGCGAAATCCTCGAAGGGGTCGCTGCTTTTTTCATGGGATGTTGACGCTACCAATTGTACGTTGTAGAATTTATTGTCCTGTGTGGAATGCATCAACGACGATCTGCATGAAACATGCCGAACACAGAAGAATGCTTGATGATGCTGTTTATCATTCTCCACCAGGAGGAGAAACATCATGGTTCATTTATGGCGCAGAAGTAAAGAAGAGACCGAACCAGCGAAAGTTGCACCCGGTGTGGGAGCCATTGGCGATATCGCTGTTATCGTTGAAGGCAAGAAATTGGATAATGAACTGGTACGCTTGGCATGCCTGATGGCAAAAAAAGCCAAGCGGAAGGTTCATCTGGTACATGTAATTGAAGTTCCGCGCACACTACCCTTGAAGGCAGTGCTGACCAAAGAATCTGAGCATGCCGATAAATTGTTAACAGAGGCTTTAGCTATTGCTGAGGAAGCAGGATGCGAAGCGATGGCAGAAGTGGTGCAGGCCCGCGATGCAGGCCCGGCTATCGTAGACGAAGCAAAAGATCATGCATGTGCGCTGATTATGCTTGGTCTCGTACGAGACTCACACAAGGCCCATAGCGAGCTAGGCAAAACTGTACCCTATGTCCTGTTAAACGCACCATGCCGCGTGTGGGTTGTGCAAGACCAGGAGCAGAAGAATAGCTGATATACTGACACTGTTAGGTTGGCACGGGAGGGCTAAACTCATGACCACAGATTCGTCGGCAAATATTTCGACGCGTACCCATAAGGATTACTATACAGCCCTGCATCAGGCAGCGTTGACATTCTCATCAAGCCTGGAATTAGAGCCGGTATTACAGAGTATCGTCAGGAGTACGGCGGAGGCCATGCAGGTGAAAGCGTGTGCCTTGCGCCTGCTTGATCCACGTACTGGACAACTCCAGCTTGGCGCATTCTTCGGCCTGAGCGAGGGCTATCTTGCTAAAGGACCGATAGAGGTGGAACGTAGCCCGATTGATAGCGAGGCCTTACACGGCACACCTGTAATTATTCCCGATGTGAGTACAGACAGTCGTTTCCAGTACCAAGACGCCGCTAAGCGAGAAGGGCTGGTATCTGTGCTGTGTGTACCGCTAGAGGTGCATGGCAGAGCTATCGGCGTCATGCGTGTATATACTAGCGAGCAAACAACTTTCCATGAGGATGATATCCAGTTCATGACAGTACTTGCCAGCCTTGCCGCTCTAGCTATCGAGAATGCCAGCCTTTATGATAGCGTCAAACGTTCGTACGATGACGTCATGGATGTTCTTTGGGGTAATCGCAGATGAAACGTCTATAGAAGAGAGGAGCCACGTTCCTCTACATGCAGCCCAGAGGGCGTAGCTCGTCTCTCTTCAGTGCACTTGCGTATTGGTTAAATAAGGCGAGGTAAAAGTGGTATAATCACCGGCGCGTTTCCCTGGCACAGGAAAGAGCCGGGCCGAGAGGGGCTTGTGCAAACGCAAAGCCAGTGTAGCGACATCGAGAAGCAGACGAGCTATTTCTTCTGCTGGCATATCGCCTGGAAGCGGCAATGTATCCAGTCCGGTGCCACAAACAGCTGAATAGAGCAGCAATTGATGGGCACTGACCAACCCTTCCTGCCAGCGTTGACCCAAAACCGCATCCTCTAACACCGGGAGCATCAGACCACAATAGCCGCAGGTAGGCAATGCTGTGCTTTTCAGAGCAGTGGTAAGAGCAGAGGCAACCGCTAACGTTCCCGGCATACCAACAAAACCGTAACCACATAGCTCCATAGCCCTCACAATACTATCTTCCCCCATAGGTGCCGGTGAGAGATCAATGCCTCCAAATAATATACTTTCCTCAGTAGCCAGTTCTTGCGCCATTACGATGATAGGGCTGGCATAGTCAACCAGAGCAGCTTTCACTCTCTCGCTCACCTGGAACAAATCTAGCGCTGTGGTTTTATCTTCCATGGCTACACGAAATTTCTGTAAAGCATATCTGAGAATACCGGCTCCCTGTAAACCAAGTGAGAGGCTGGTTGGGCCACTATGATAGGCAGCAGGGAAGAAGGGGCTGCCAGGTTCGAGGCAGGCAAGCATGGCAAAACGGAAATTGCCAAAGCCTTCCTCTGTTTCCTGTGCTAAGCGTTGCATAATACGAGCCGTGGGGAGAGCGGCTTCAGTACGGAGTCCATAAACTGGTGAAGCCAGTTGTACCGTCGCATTGAAGGCACTGGTAGAGGCAAGCAGATCGGCTACCAGGTTCAGACGTTCCAATGGAAAATTCGGGCGAGCAACCTGTGCAGGACCTAACGAACAAAAGGTAAGGCCAAGATTATCCAGGACGCCTTGCAGTTCCTGTACATAGTTGAGCAAGGCAGCAGGTGACCAGTCGGCAAGATCATCAAAAATAGGACGAGTAGAGAGGCGCACAGTCTGAACTTCATAGCCAGCTTCGGTATAGCGTATACTTGCGCGTTGTAAGAAAGTGCCAGCATGTGCGATGACCTCTAGCGGGATAGGGTGAGCTTGGGCAAGGCCAAGGGTGAGCGTACGGATGGGTGCGTTGTGCATGGATGTTACCTCTTCTGTGTATCGTTTATGCAAATGCGCCTCAGTGTCGCACCTTCTCAAGTAAGCCACAACCGCCCTCTATTGCTTCTTGCGAGGACGGCCACGCGGTTGTTCCTGGGCCTCATGGAAGTACTTTGCGACAGCCTCTACCGTGGCATACCAGTGAAGACCTCGTTTCTGGGCCCCGAACTTGCCCGTGCGTGCAAGCTGCCCCAGGTAATCCACAGTGGTATTGAAGATCGGTGCCAGCTCTTTCATGGGCAAGAGATGCGATGTGGCGTCTGTACAGGCTTGCAGGTAGCGATCAAGGCTGAGTTCAACGGCTTGTCCTACGATGTCAATGATGGCTTGATAGTCGCCTGCTGAGGCTTGCTGTAGTGCCTGGATGTAGCGGTACCGCCAATCGCGAAGGACCAATGCAGGCGGGTATCCATCCTGCATCAACATGATGTTGAGCAGGAGTCTGCCGACTCTGCCGTTGCCGTCGACGAAGGGATGGATGCTCTCAAAGTCATAATGGGCAATCGCTGCTCGTGTCACGGGCTCATAACGAAATGCCTGATCACTCTGCAACCAGCGTACCCACTGTGCGAGATACAGAGGGACATCCCTGGCGGGAGGAGGCGTAAAACCGGCCCCACGAATGTGTACCGGGATGGTGCGAAGCTGCCCAGCGTCGTTATCAATTTGAGCCTTGACCACACGATGGAGAAAAAGCACGGTCTCCATATCGATGGGATTCCTCATGAGGCTCTCCATGGCATCAAATGCCTTGGCATGGTTCGTGACCTCCAAATGTTCTCGGAGCGGGTGACCATCAATGGTCATACCGTATTCAAGGACCATTTCTGTCTCAGCCAGAGTCAGCGTATTGCCTTCGATAGCGTTGGAATGGTACGTGGTCTCGATCCGGAAATCCTCGTTCAATCGCCGACTAATTGCCGAATCGAGCGGCCGGTACTCATCAAGCTTCTTCTTTTTCTCACCAATTCTTCTGGCGAGTCGAGCATCCATACGCACTGAGTCAGTCATGCACTGCTCCCCTCTGCACAAACACAAACTCTCCTTTCATTCTACCATATTTTCTCGACGAAATCGTTGTTTTCTCGATGCGTCCTATCTAAGAATACATAGGCATAGAATCTCTTGAAAAGCCAAATGAGCAGCACTTTACTGGTAGGGAATTACCGGACGAAGGCCAAAAATAATTTCTCGTCGAGAAAATCAATGAAAACGCAGAAAAATGTTTTTGCAACACAACCCTAAAAAAGAACCGCATCCAAGGTCATAGCTCTATTGACGAAACTTTGTTCTCCGCGTACACTTCTTTTAAAAGCGTTTGAAGGAGCGGGAGAGCGCAATGACTATACACGACACGGAAAAGCCAGCCGACGGCAGGCAGGAATGTTTTCTATGTGTGCTCGATCCGCGTCATACCTGTACGGTTCGACAACTTGAGGGACGTTTGCGGAACGCTTTTGAGCGGAACATCAATGGGGAGAAATTTCCTACGCTCGTTCTTGATGTTGGCACGGAGCAAGTTGAGGTACGTTTACCTCATCATTATTATCATACTTTGATAAAAGAGCTACGCGAACGGGGTAAAGCCATATACCAGGTGACGATACGCTTGTATCATCTTCCCTCCCCTCCGGACATTGTTGAGTATAACGGACAGATCAGGCAGGCGTATACAGCCAATTCGTATACACTGGCTGTATTGGAGCCTGATGTCGTTCTCAACATCACCGACCTCAATCACGCAGAATATTGTACACGCCAATATCTTTTACACAGGCTGGTGCCTTCCACAACTTCGGCAGCGACGATACGCGGTAACCTTGTGCATCACTGTTTCAAAGAATTGCTCAAAGAACACGATCGGGGCGAGTTGATGCAGGGGCATGATCAGCAAGGATTGGAGACGCCCCAAGCCATCTTGTACCGGCATTTTGAGCAAGCCCTTGAGCAGAGCCGCATTGACTTAGCCTTAGCCAATGTGCCATCTGAGGATATACGTGCAGACGTGTCACCTCATCTCGAAAGTCTGGCTACATGGTATCAAAAGCAGAGCTCAACGCTCTGGGACCTACCAGTGGGTTCTACGAAAGGTACAGCAGAGCCAGATGGGCAACGCAACGAAAATGTGGTGCGAGCCGAGACATTTTTGCTGGCTCCTGAGATAGGTTTGCGGGGACGACTGGATGTACTATGGCAACAGTCCAATCGCCATCAATTGCTTGAATTGAAAACTGGTGGAGCAACAGGCAATTTGCCCAGGTCGAGCCATCGCTGGCAAGTACAAGGATACCACGCATTGCTAGCAGTGCGACGCGACTCAAAGATGAAGAAAGCGCGAGGAACATTGCTCTATAGCGGAACGCCAGGGGAGGCACAGACGTTCGGGATCGAGCCTACGATCCGCGACATCCAGAGGGTCAATGAATCGCGCAGCATGCTCGTTCTGAGTCATATTACGGGAACACCATCGGCACCGCCGGGACCTTCACGTTGCACCAAATGTACCATGCTCGATCAGTGCCAGCAAGTTTCATGGCTCTTGGATTGGCAGCCACCAGCAATTGATAAACAAGAGGAACAAGCAGAGAAGCGCGTAGGGGCGGGGGCGGAGTGGATGGGTGGTGGGGACCCTTGTGGTCGCCCGTCAGGTGGTGTCTTGGCACCACGTTCTTGTTTCAATGAAGAAGAAAAGGCATTTTTTGCCAAATACTACTGGTTGTTGCACATCGAAGAACGTGAGGGAGAGCAACAGCAGGCATTGTTGTGGAAGATATCCGTTGAGGAGCGCATTGAGCGCGGCAATGCTCTCGGTAATTTGCAGCCTCTGGGGAAGCCTGAGCCAACGGGACGTGGCGAATGGGAACAGGATTTTCTGTGTAGCAACACATCGGAATTGCGCGAGGGCGATGAAATTTTGCTCAGCGACGGCAATCCCATCACAGGTGAGGTAGTGACAGGAACAATCAAGCAGATCAGCGCGGAACGGGTACGAGTATGGACTCCAGAATTAATTGCACATCCCAGTTTGCTTGATCGGCACGAGACAAATATTGTACATATACGCACAGTGCAAAACCTGTTCCGCTGGTTGCAGGCCGATGTTCACTTGCGACAACTCGTAGCAGGCAAAATACGGCCACGCTTTGAGCAGAAAACGGTTGCTCCACGTGCCAGCTTTAATACAGAACAGAATCTTGCTGTTGAGCGAGCACTACAGATGCAAGACTACCTGTTAATCCAGGGGCCACCAGGTACAGGAAAGACTAGTGTGATTGCCGAGATCGTGAAGCGGTTATGTGCGCGAGGAGAGCGAGTGATGCTGGCCGCCTTCACCAATCAAGCGGTTGATAATATGCTCAAACGACTGGATACCGAAGGTTTTCACATGTATGTACGTCTGGGGCATGATCGGGGTGTGCATGGAGACGTGGAGCAACGCTTGTTAAAAAATCTGGTTGAAGAAGAGAGCGTGCGCGATATCTTACGTAAGATGCCAGTAGTAGCCTCGACAACAGCAACATGGTCATCGGAAAAATACGCAGCTCAGACCTCAAATGGAACCGAGCATACTACCGAGCCACCTCCTCTACAATTCGATGTGGCCATTGTTGATGAGGCCAGCCAATTGACTATTCCATCGATCCTGGGTGCCTTGCGACTGGCGAAACGCTTTATTCTGGTCGGTGATGAGAAACAGCTACCACCATTGGTATTGAGCAAAGAGGCGGCCGAGCAAGGTCTGGCCGACTCTTTGTTCAGTTATTTGAAGCAACGAGATGATAGCTATCGTCAAGAACATCTTGAGGCAGAGAGTGCATGTGTATCCTTACGGGTGCAATATAGGATGAATCGCTGGATATCAAATTTCCCGTCGCGGGTCTTCTACGAGAATAAATTGGAGGCGGCACCGACTGTAGCACGGTGCGTGCTGGAGATCGCCACCAAAGGTCAATGGCTACAGACAGAAAGAAGGCAGATCGGGCAAGCTCTCCAGCCTGAATATCCCCTGGTTTTCGTGGATGTAGGTCTCCAGGAAAAGGGGGCAGGACTGAAAAGCAGCGATGCTGAGGCACATGCTGTACGCGATATAGTACGGGGATTGCTAGCACGGGGTATCATAGAGCAGGATATTGGTATTATCGCACCGTATCGAGCGCAGGTGGCGAATATCCGACGTCACCTTTTCAGCGATGATAGTGTAAGTAACTGGTCGGCTCTGCCATCAAACACCCCACTGAGCGTTGATACAGTAGACAGATTCCAAGGCGGCGAGCGTATGGTAATTATCATGTCGTTTGCGACAACCCAAATGCCAGAACCTGAGAGTTTACAGAGAGAGTTTTTGACGAATCCGCACCGCTTCAATGTGGCCCTGACTCGCGCACAACGCAAGCTGATTGTGGTGGGCTGCGCTCAGGCTCTTGAAGGGTTACCGTATTTCTCACGCTTACTAGCATATTGCCAGAGTATGGGGACGGTGATCGAATATAGTCAAGTACCCCCGCCGTGATCGGCGAGGGGTATCCAAAATGGAAGCATCATGAAAGTTGAGGCCTTATGGAGGCTCCAGCGTCTTTTCGTCATTTGCGAATCGCCTTGTTCCTGGTACTTGGTGTACTTGTGTTGGGGACAGTAGGCTATATGCTGATCGAGCAACTTTCGTTTGTCGATGCACTGTACACGGCTATTGGTATGATGACCACAGTGGGATTGGTTGTCCATCCCCTTTCTGCATATGGTCGCATGTTCACCATCGCCGTGATGATTCTGGGAGTAGGCTCACTGCTCTATACCTTTGGTGCGGGCATGGAATATATGATCGAGGGGCACTTCGGTCAGGCAGTTCGGAGACAGCTTATGGATAAGAAAATTGCAGCCTTGCGCAATCACTATATCGTGTGTGGTTCTGGACGTGTGGGGACAAAGATAGCTGAAGACTTTCACACAGCACATTTGCCTTTCGTAATGATAGACGAGAAAGAAGAAAACATTCAGGCTTGTATCTCACGTGGATATTTAGCCCTGCAAGGAGATGCAACCACGAATGAATTGCTGCGACAGGCTGGCATTCAGCATGCAAAGTGTTTACTCGCCGCTACCGATGATGACGCACATAACCTCTACATCACGCTATCCGCACGTAGCCTCAACGACAAGCTTTTCATCGTTGCACGAGCCAACCATGACGAAACAGCAGCCAAGCTCAAATTAGCAGGTGCTGATCGTGTAATTTCACCTTATACGATTGGCGGGCATCGCATGGCAAATTTAGCCTTTCAACCAGGTGTCATCGAATTTTTTGATATACTCACCAACATAGGAAACATGGAGCTTGCCATTGAGGAAGTTGTACTTACCGCAGCGTCTCCATTATTAGGACATACGATAACAGAGGCACAAGATACTTTGAGTGATGATACTGTCATCGTCGCTAAGGATTGCTCAAGCAATCCATGCCCTTTGACCGCTTTCTGGCCCACATGCTCACTCAAGCCCGGGCCGAGCAACGCTTACGCACCTGGCAAGAGCGGCGACAGCGCACGGCCGCTTCTCTCTCTCCCTAAACACCGCCTGCTTGTAGGGCCACGATGTGGGGACTCTGCTTCGGTCACGATGGACCTAACTCATACAGTCATCACTACTATACTACGCCCTCTGCTCGTATTTCGTGTATAGTAGTGATGACCCTTGCGGTCATCATCCTTCGCAAGAATATGAACCCCACCCGTGAATCAACAAAAACTTGACATATGCCCGTTCCTCAACGTATGCTATTTACAATACTTCATAAAATGAAGTAGCAGAGATTAGGATAGATACGATACAGGAAGAGGCAAGAACTTTGACAACACACGAGACGATAACTCCTACAAAAATCAACTTTCACTTTGATCCACTATGCCCTTTAGCCTGGCGTACTGCTCTCTGGGTACGTGAGGTGCGCAAGGTCCGCCCGGTCAATGTGACGTGGCGTTTCTTCAGCCTGGAGGTGGTTAACCGTAAGGAGGGAACGGAGCCGGATTATCAAAACGCTTATGGCTGGGCTGGGCTGCGCACACTGGCCCTGGCACGCCGCATAGGCGGCAATGAATTAGTCGAAAAGGTCTATCTGGCACTGGGCGCGTCTCAGCATGGTCACCAGCAGAGCATTCGTGATGCAGAGGGTGTGCGTACCGCTTTACAACAGGCGGGACTGGACGTCGGTATGGTAGATGCAGCTTTGGCAGATGAGACGACAATTGAGGATGTGCTGGGTGATCATCAAGAAGCCGTACAGCGATATCGCGCCTTCGGTGTACCGACAATTGCATTTGAAGGATCAAATGTTGGCTTCTATGGCCCAATTATCCAGTTTGTGCCACGCGGTGAAGATGCTGGTGAGATGTGGGATTATACGGCATGGACCTTGCGCCAGCCCAACCTATTTGAGTTGAAGCGCGACAGGGGCGGAGTGAAGTGGGAACCGATTGCTGAGTAACAGGCAAGCATAAAAAGCGGCAGTAGTTGCAACTACTGCCGCTTTTTATGCTTGCCTGTTATGTCTGCGCATGCTTCTTCAAGAAACGCTCAATACGCACTAAAGCCTCTTCAAGCTTATTATAGGCCGTACAGTAGGCACAGCGCACATAACCAGCACCAGCCGCCCCAAATGAGCTACCTGGGACAACGGCAACTTGCTCCTCAAGAAGTAGCTTTTCGGAAAACACTTCATCGCTCATGCCAGTATTACCGATATAGGGGAAGGCATAGAAGGCACCGCGTGGCTCACAGCAAGGTAAACCGATACTATTGAGACCATCGACGAATATACGGCGGCGGCGTGCATAGTCGGCGTGCATCATCTGTATATCGTTTTCACCATAGCGCAGGGCCTGCAAGGCGGCTTCCTGGGGAGCAGTTCCAGCACACATGATGGTATACTGGTGAATCTTGAGCATGGCTTCCAGGATAGGAGCCGGAGCCGCAACATAACCCACACGCCAGCCAGTCATAGCGTAGGCTTTAGAGAAGCCGTCGAGCAAGACGGTGCGTTCCTGCATGCCGGGTAGAGAGGCAAGGCAAACATGCTCGGTATCGTAGATCAAACGACTATATACTTCATCAGCAGCCACAATCAAATCGTGTTCAATGGCTAGCTTAGCAATTCCTTCCAGCTCGGCTCTTGGGACAACCGCACCGGTTGGATTGTTGGGGTTGCCAAGCAAGATCATTTTGGTACGTGCTGTAATAGCAGCAGCGATCTCGGAGGCTCGCACAGCAAAATCGTATTTGGCATAGGTAGGAACAGGCACGGGGACACCACCGGCAAAGATGATATCGGCCTCGTAGGCCACATAGCCAGGGTCAGGCGAGATCACTTCATCACCCGGATCAATGATAGTACGCATCGTCAGGTCTACACCCTCGCTGACCCCAACCGTGACAAGGATTTCCTTGGTGGGGTTATAGTTCAGTCCATAGCGACGCTGCAACAGAGCAGCAATCTCTTCGCGCAATTCAAGAATGCCATAGTTCGATGTATACCGCGTATGTCCCTGTTCAATGGAAAGAATACCTGCCTGTCGAATATGAGCCGGTGTGACAAAATCTGGTTCACCCACGCCTAAGGAAATAACATCTGGCATGGTATTAATAATATCAAAGAATTTGCGTATACCCGAAGGTTTAACCTGACGCACACGCTGTGACAATACTTCTCGCTTGAGTGTATCCATTTTGGTAATCATTCCTTATATCTAGTTCTTGTTGTTTGATCCTACCTGTTATGATCGTCTATAGAGTATTACAAAAAAAGCACCCATGCCGCTTCTTCCTCTGAACCTCTTATCTATCACTGTAACAAAAAAAGGACCGGTTGACAATGCACCAATTGCCTCTGCATCATCAGGAAAGAGCCAGCCAATCAACCGCCCCCAAACAGCTTGTCCTGATCGACACCGATATTGGCGATGATATCGACGACGCCCTGGCCCTGGCACTCGCGTTGCGCTCTCCTGAGATCGACCTGCAAGGAGTCACAACCGTCTTTGGCGACACGCCACTACGCGCACGTCTGGCAGCACATATATTGAAAGTCTTTGGGCGGGAAGATGTGCCTGTGGCAGCCGGAGCCGCTACACCTCTTCGACCCAGGCAACGACCATCGGGCGCAGCACAGGCCGCCATTGTGGATGATAGAGCTATTTTCCCCAACATTTGCGCCTTTTCTGGACCAGAATTGATTGTACAAACAGCACTGGCACATTATGGACAACTGACCTTGCTCTGCATCGGCCCTCTGACCAATCTTGCCACAGCCTTACATATGGAGCCTCGTCTGTTCCCGATCACAATGCTAGGATGGAATATCACAACACGCTGTCAGTTACAAAAAAGTGATATAGAGCAATTGTACCATAATGGTTCGCCACAAGGCCAATTGCTCAGTACATTGCTGGCTGTCTGGCAAAGACATCGTCCCCGTTGGCACCCGAAGCTACCATTTCTGCATGATCCTCTGGCGGTGGCAGCCTTATGTAGGCCGGAAATGTTCAGCTTTGAGGAGATGACGGTTCGGATATTCGAGCGTGGCCCATTACGCGGTTTTATGCTGCCACGTCTGCTGGACGGACCTTTGGTGCAAGCAGTAGTGGATATAGAGGCTCATAAGGCACGTCGATGGGTGATGGGGCGTCTCAGTAGTGTACAATAGTATTGGCAAGATGATAATAGTTCATAACGCCTGCAAACTCCGCAACTTCGCCACAATCTTCGGCACTTCGCTAAGAATGACATCAATGTCCGCATCAGTATTTTCTTTGCCGAGAGTCAGACGCAGGCTACCGTGTGCGACTTCGGGAGGAAGACCCATGGCAACCAGGACATGCGATGGTTCCGTAGAACCGGAGGTACAGGCTGAACCGGTAGAAGCTGCTATACCTAGCATGTCCAGATTGGACGCTGCCAGGGACGGTCAGCAGACCCTCGATCAGGCGATCACGAAGGGCGATAAGACGCGGCATAATGTGTGGTAGCTCTTCGTAAGCTAAGCGCAGGGCGGTAGCGGCTCCGACAATGCCAGCGACGTTCTCAGTACCAGCACGGCGTCCACGTTCCTGTGAACCACCTTGCAACTGAGGCAGGATACGCATACCTTGACGTACATAGAGAATACCGATGCCCTTGGGACCGTAGAACTTGTGGGCTGAGAGCGAGAGCAGATCGGCGTGAAGGGCGGAAACATCGAGAGAGAGGGAGCCGCCAGCCTGCACTGCATCAACATGGAAGGGAACTTTCTTCGCCCGACAGATACGACCAATCTCTGCAATTGGTTCGATGGTGCCAACCTCGTTGTTGGCATACATGACAGAGACCAGAATAGTCTGGTCGGTGATCGCTTGCGCCACATCGTCGGGATTGACACAGCCGTAGCTATCCACGGGCAGGTAGGTTGTCTTGAAGCCGAAACGTTCCAGGTATTGGCAGGTATGCAGGACGGCATGATGCTCTATGGGCGTCGTGATGATGTGATTGCCCTTCTTCTGCGAGGCATATGCCATGCCTTTGAGCGCAAGGTTATCGCTCTCGGAACCGCAGCCGGTAAAGGCGATCTCGGTGGGACGGCAGTGAAGAATCTCAGCCACCTGTTCACGCGCACTATCTATGGCTTGCATGGCATGTCGTCCCAGCAGGTAAATACTACTGGCATTACCATATTCAGTCGTAAAGTAGGGCAGCATGACTTCCAGCACTCGCGGATCGAGTGGAGTTGTAGCTGCATGATCGAGATAGATAGTGCGCTCTGGCATCATAAATTCCTTTTCTTAGAGTCCATTCCAATTGTAGGTCGTGTCAACTTTGGGATTGGGGGTGTTATAAGCCAACGTAATCAGCGTATGAGCACCCAACGGAATTTTGTGGAAATCGCCAGTGTAGAGTTTTCCATCGACGTAAGCTGTCCAACCACTTAAATCCAGTTGGGAAGGATAGTTTAGTGAAGAAAACTGGTTGGCCCATTCATCAAACAAGTTCCCCAGCGTAAAGGAATGATTAGCCGGTGCTTCGATATGGATCACACCACTTGTATCATGCGTATGCAGCCAGTAGAGACAGGAATTATCGCTGGCAATACCCATGTTTTGTGGAATTTGTACTGGTTGACCATCGATATACATACTCAGATGAGCATGTATATGGAAAGCATCTTGCTCTTGCTGATCACAGTAGATGCCATCTACAGGCGGATAGTTAGCATTTGTAATTGTTTCTGTTTGACCCTGTCCATTGACATAGAGCGCGTAAGCAGTGATAACACCACCAAGCAGCACTACCGCGCCAAGAATGCTAAAGACGGTGATCAGCCTGTTACGCGCCGCACGTTTGCGTTCGGCTTCGCGACGAGCTAATTCTTCGCGACGTTCCTGACGCCTATCCTGTTTAGTAGGGCGACGAGTCAATTGTTTACTCATGACAATCTCCAATTTGCAATAAAGTAGTACAAGATATCATGCTTTTTTCTTCTTGAAGAAGCCTTCGTTCATACTGCCGCTACGATAACCCAAAATATCCAGGGTCACATAGGTATAGCCTATTTTGCGTAGACCATCGGTCACCTTGCGACTCATCTCTTCTTCAATCAGGCGCGGCATCTCAGCGCGTTCGACCTCAATACGGGCAATTTTGTCGTGATGGCGCACGCGCAACTGGGAAAAACCCAATTCGTGCAACAGCTTTTCTGCCTTGTAAACCATCTGCAGCGCAGCCACATCGACTTTGGTACCGTAGGCGATGCGTGAGGAGAAACAGGCCATGGAAGGTTTGTTCCATACCGGTACACCCAGGAAACGGGCCAGGGCACGAATCTCCTGCTTGCCCAATCCAGCCTCTTGCAGGGGGCCTCGTACCTCAAACTCACGAGCCGCTCGCTGCCCAGGCCGAAAATCTCCCTCATCATCTTTATTGATACCATAAGCAATATAGCGGAGATTATGCTTTTTGGCAAGAGGTTCGAGTTGAGTAAAAAGTTCGTTTTTACAGAAGTAACAGCGATTGAAATTGTTGGCAACGTAACGCTCGTCCTCAAGCTCATGTGTTTCCAGGGTCAGGACAGAAATACCCATCTGTTGGGCAACAGCAATGGCCTCAGCAGTTTCTTCAGGAGCGTAGGCAGCAGAGGAGGCGATAGCTCCCATAGCCCGTTCACCCAGTACGTCATGAGCCACTTTGAGCAATAGCGCACTATCAACTCCACCCGAATAGGCTACCAGAACAGATTCCATCTCAGACAAAATTGTTTGCAAGTGTACATATTTGGCTTGTGTTTCGCTATCTAAAGCTTCTCTCTTATCACTATTTACAGATGAGGTATTGGACATAATTCAACAAGATTCTTTCTTCCGGCAATGGTGCCTACAGGGCGACCGCAAGGCCAGCAGGGCGACCGCAAGGCCAGCAGGGCGACCGCAAGGGTCGCCCCTACTATATACGTTTTACTGCTTCCCACGTCTGCACATGGTAAGGGGCAGACAAGGTTGATAGGGCTATATACGATGTCGCTTTTCCCTGAACATATACTTGGATACTGACAAGGCATCCCTTCGACAGTTATTATATCATTATGAACAAGCCTTTCAGTGATAGAACAGGGCTATGGCTGTGGTTCTTTTTTGCATGAATTCAAGAGGTATGGTAGGGGCGGCATTCATGACGCCAGTCAGCAAGCGGCCAGACCAGAGCAAGAGAGACGGACTGGCGTCATGAATGCCGCCCCTTCCGTCTTTCCAAGCTCACCTTTGCAAAAAAGAACCGCACCCCAGGACTATAAAGATCACGTATGGGTAAGCTCATTTTGACAGGCCTAGCCAGTACAGGCAAAAAGAGGCATACTTTCAGTTTAGCGGTGGAAAGCAGGTACCCCATGCTGACAGCAGAACAGATCATAACAGAATTGAATCGGCATGCAAATGCCGAGGCAGTAGAAGGGATGGCCAGATTTGGCATCAGATCCGTCCATGCTTTGGGCATCTCTCTTCCTACCCTACGCAAGGCAGAGGCGATCAGCAAGATGGATTCTAAAACGGCACAATGGGTAGCAAAAGATGCACTCAGAGAATTAAATGCCAAGTCACCCACGACATGAAAGATCAAGAATATTATGAGTCACATACGTTCTACAGCAGCCATTATTTTAGCAGCCGGTAGCTCCAGTCGTATGGGTGGACGCCATAAGTTGTTATTGCCACTTGGTGGCCGTCCAGTATTGACACATGTGCTTGAGGCAACGCTGGCATCACAGGCGCAACCTATTGTGGTGGTTCTAGGTCATCAGGCTGAACAAGTGAAAGAACACATTATAGCCTATACAAAATATCCAGATATTATCGTGGTTGAGAACCCACAGTATTTGCAGGGAATGAGTACGTCGATACATGTAGGCGTTGAGACGCTTATGTCTAGTGACTACAGGAAATTCTCAGCCAGTGGCGAAATTATTTTGGATAGTGTGGCCCCACCCGACCCCCAGGACGCGATAAATCGCGTCCCTACAGAGGCGGCAAATCCCTGGTTTGAAATAGATAGTGCTTTGATTATGCTGGGCGATCAGCCATTGATGACACCACAGATTATTGATACGCTCATTCAGGTGCGTAGGAAAACAGGGAAGTGGATTGTTGGGGCTTCATATGGTGGCAAGCGCGGCAATCCAACCTTATTTGCGGCCAATTTGTTTCCAGAGTTATTGGAGGTGACAGGCGATGAAGGTGGAAAGCGGGTGATAGAGCGACATCGAGAGGAGTTGGAATTAGTTGAGTTGGGGGATGCGATGGCGAACTACGATGTGGATACGTGGGAGGCGTATCAGCAAGTGGTGCATATGTGGGAGGGAAAGAGGGAGAAAGAGTATTAGATGGATACCAACGAGAGTGATTTATGCAAAAAACAAGCCCGTTTCTGGTTAGAATATAGTCAGCAGTTATCAACCGCTATCCGGTATACGGAGGCTCTCCAAGCGGCAGAACGTGCGGTCGCCCTGGATGAGAATAGTGCAGAAGCATGGTATGTGAAAGGAACATGCCAAGCAATGCTGGCCCAATATAATGAGGCATTAGAGGCGTTTGAACATGCGCTTACATTAGACGCAACGTATGTGCCTGCATGGGATGGGAAAGCGTGGGTGTTGGGTATTTTGGGAGATAAGTCGGGAGCGATTGAGGCAATAAATAGAGCATTGGAGCTTGATCCTGAGTATTCCGAGGCGGTGAAACGTAAGAGAAGATTGGAAGCTATGTAGCTCAGTCATGAGAAGCACTAACAGGCATTCCCATTCAGAGCATAGGTGTGGTGCCGACCATACTGCTGATTTCAGCATCACGCAACGTGATATCTACTTGATTATCGTTCTCTGTGAAAAAGTGCTTTTAGTACAGTTATCGTCATTTGCGTCAACAACTCAATGAATTTATATTCAGTATGGCATTTAACGAGATAGTCCTAATGTGATTGATTTTCTCCTACCAAAATATTATATTATATTAATAAAAATACTAAGAGGTATAAAGAGCTCAACATGCGCAACATCTATGAAATGGGTGATATCCATGATGTTCATGAGATCCATAGTTCCCGCATGCGTAAGCATTGGCGGTGGTTGACAAGAATTCTCGGTGCAACCGTATTCTTTATCCTTGGTGCAATCGCCTCTGGCATCATCGGAAATTTTGGAAGCAACCTTCTCACTTGGTTGTGGGGACTCTTTGCTACTTCTATAGCTACGAATATCTGGCCATGGATTATTACAATTATTGTCTTAGTCGTCTGCTTGAGTGCTGCTAGTTACTGGAGATGGCAGGCATGGCTTCTGAATCATGCATTAGGCACGATGAGTAACCTCGTTCAGCTGGATGATTCGCTGTTACGACTTCTAGCAAGTTGGATACGTGCGAGGGATCATGAAACAGAAATGAAACGAATACTAGCAGAACTATTGCGAGATGCTAGTGAGGAGTTTCACGGTCATGTCCATAGAGCATCTATACTCCTCCCATCCACTGACACAGGAGGACAGTGTCTGACGAATAAAGTCTACTGGCCCTCTCTCTATCATCTAGCATAGAATTGTAAACGGTATAGTGGCCTAATGACAGCATTTAGCGCATAGGACCCCGAACTGGTTTTCCTGGCAGCGCTTCTCGTACCAGTGCTTGCTGTTTGATGACGAACTGACCATTCACCAGCACGTGATGGATGCCAACCGAAGTCAGGCGTGGATTCTCGTAAGTGGCTCGATCCGCGACAGTCTCCGGATCGAAGATGGTGATGTCGGCATCGGCCCCCACCTGCAAACGTCCTTTGTACTTCATCTGAGGCACCGCTTCTTCAAGAATCTGTGCCGGAACCAGCGATGCACGGCGAAGGGCTTCCATCAACGAGATCACCTGATGCTCACGTACATAGCTCCTCAGGATACGCGTATAGGTTCCACTTCCACGAGGATGGGCGAAAGCGTTCTCTGGTAACGGCCAGTCATCTCCTTCGAGGGGCCTGCCATTGACGGTAAACGGAACGGCATCACTGGCAATCGCTACATTGGGAAAGGCGAGAGCATGTTCCAGCAAGGCTCGGTCTTCTGGCTTGTTTTCGTTCAGAAAGTGGAAGATTGCAAGGTCTCCCGGATGCTGCTGCCGGATGTGGGCTAACTCTTGCGAACTGCTGATCCAGCGCCCTGTGCTCACGTTATAAATGTCTGTTGCCTCAATCCCAAGCAAGGGGAGCGCCTCTGGGGCAGCAAATGCGGCACCGATGACGGTGGAACCCGCTCCGTAGGGATACATCTCCGTGGTGATCTTGAGTCCTTGTTGTTGGGCATGCTGGATGGCATCAAGCACTTGATCCATATGCCGCAGGGAAGTACTGTTCACATGGCACAGGTGCATATGCGCGCCAGTCGCTCCGGCGGCGGCAATCACTTCGGCCACGCCTTCATACGAACTGCCTGGTTCTCGGAAATTGGCCCGGCGCGAATGTGTAAAGGTGGGGACCCGGTATTGCGCCGCCAGCTTTGCCAACAGGTAATACTCTTCATAGTTGGCCTCTGGCGCATAACCCGGGAGGAGGCCAATCCCAATAGCCCCTTCCTTGAGGCCTTGCTCAACCAGCGTCACAATCTGTTGGGATTGCTCTGGCTCCACAAGCCTGCCCCATGGGGGCGTGCCTAAGCTCGCCAAAAGTGCAAGCATCTTGCCATCAAGCTCGATGTTCTCAAGCAGACTCATGCGTGCCAGCGCCCAACTTATGGAGAACCCGTAGTTGAGAGGACGTCCTTCCTTGGCAGCCACTTCGTAAGCCAGACTGATGGGAAGGCTGCCAGCTTCCAATTCCAGTGCGGTGGTGACGCCATCAAAGGCCTGCATTCGCATCGAGGGGATCGTCTGTCCATGCGAATGTAAATCAATAAAACCTGGAGCAACCACTAAGCCAGTGGCGTCAATGACTTCCCTCCCCTGAAGGGGCTCTGGTGAGACCTCCGTAATCTTGCCTTGTTGAATGCCTACACTCCGAAGAGCATCCAGGTGCGTTTCCGGATCCATCACCCGTCCGTTGAGAATAACTAGATCATACATTCCCTGTTGTGTCATAGAAGCATACCTCCCACTTCTCCTGCTTGGCCTGTGAGGCCTGATCGTGTGTTTTACAAGCACTTTGGATTAGGTAGGCGACGAGCGACTGCAGGCACCTACCAATCTAGGCAATCTGCTCTATAAAGTGCGCCTGATGTGGCTTGAGTCGCTTCCAGCAAGGAAGGACTCGATAGCTACAGTTCCAGTTCACCCTATCAGGACAGCTTGCCGGGAGAGCCAAGCTCGAAGACCGGGTGGCTTCGGGCCGCATCGATAAAGTCATTCAGAGAGGCATCTGCCGCCAGACTAAAGTTTTGTCGAAGGGCCGTTCCACGTGCGCCTTGAGAGGCAAGAAGAGGTCCCAAGACATCCTTGATTACAGGTCCGCCTGCCTCTGGGGTCAGTTCTACAGCGGTAAATGCTTGGCGGCTCCAACCGAGGCTCAGGACTCCTTCGCCCGTCGCACGCAGATTATGCACCCAGCTTCCCACGCCGTGGGTGGCAATCAAAAAGCGACGCCCATCGTGTTCGTGGAGATCTACAGGGAGTGTACGAGGCTTTCCCGTCTTGCGACCTCGTACAGTGAGTAACATCATCGGACCGAATATTGTAACGCGCACACCGATACGCAATAGCATCGTGATGCCCCAACTGAAGACGGGCATGTGGCGATTCATAAACGACATAGATTTTGCACCTTTCTAGAGAATTGCTCTCTTCTGGAATTTCCTTTTGTCGCGTGTCTGATGCTTCTTCAGCACTATCCTCAGTATGCAACTCAACCAGGCAGGGCAACATGTATCGAAGGATGTGTTGTGGGGTTGATTCTCGCCGAAGCATCAGCACACACAGGTAGGGCTATTTGGAAAGGCGAACAGCCAACGAGACGAGAGATGCGGTGCGCAGAGGAGTGATGCAGTCCCCTAGAGCAAGTGCAACGTCTGTGCGCGAGCGACCGCCTGGGTGCGGCTGTTCACACCCAGTTTGCCGTAGATGCTGTTGACGTGCCGCTTCACCGTGCCGACGGTGATGATGAGTTCCCGCGCCATCTCGGCATTGGACAGGCCCCTCACCAGCAGCCGTAAGACCTCGAGTTCGCGCTCGGTGAGCGGTTCGACGAGCGGGAAGGCGCGAGAGGGAGCAGCCAGCGTTTGTTCACCAAAAGCCGAGAGGAGGGTAACGACATAGTCAGCAGCGATACCTCGTGCGTACGCTTGACGCAGTAACGCCGCCATTGGTTCCCCCTCATCGACGAACAGGCGGATGTAGCCCTCCGGTTCAGCCAGCGTAAGGGCGCGTTGCAGGACACGAAGAGCTTCAGTTCGGTCGCCCTGCGCGTGTAAGGCGAGGGCATGCAAGACCAGAATTTCCAGGGTGCTGCCCATGCGAGCTTTCGCTTCGGCATCCTCTCGCAGTCGCTCCAACAGACGCAGGGACTCCGAGAGAAGGGGTCCCGCTGGGTTCTCTCGTCCCTGGGCGAGGCGCACGCGGGCGAAGATCAGGTATTCCCGCTCACGTGGGTACGCCAGGTCGTCGTCGGCAGAGAGACCACTGGCTTCTGTCCAGCGAACGGCTGCCGCGAGATTGCCCCCCATCAGCTCGAGCTGAGCGCGGACTGCCGAGGCAAAGGCCAACTGCACGGGGGCAAACTGGCGGGCGTCGGCCAGCTGGGCGAACGCATCCACTATCGCAAGGGCGCTGGTGTTCTTCTTGCGGGCCTGGTGCAGGCGTGCCAGGGTCGCGTAGCCCTGGGCGATGGCATCGGCAGCCAGCGTCAGTGGTCCACGCAGCACCTCCATCCCCTGTTCCAGGAGGCGTCCAGCCGCGTCGAGGTCGTTCCATTCGTAGTAGAGTTCTCCCAGGCCAAAGCAGTAGCCGGGGTGGATGAGCGCTCCCTCCTGATCTCCCTGCACCTGCGCCATCTGCTCATAGGTCGCAGCTGCCCGTCGTAATCGACCTTGGAGCCGAAGCTGGCGAGCCTGCAGCAGGATGCTGGCCAGATGCACAAACACATCCATCGCAAACACATCGCTCCCGACGGAGAGCGGCGAGCCGAGCCGAGCCACGCGCTGCTCCCCAACACGCCTGACATCTCCACTGACCAGCAAGCGATGGGCAGCAATCATGTTGGCGGCCTCTCGCACTTGCCCCGGCGTCTCGGCGAGCCGAGCCAACGCCTGTTCTGCCAAAGCCACGCTGGTGGCAAGATCCCCTTGGAAGAAGAGGATGTACGCCTGCACGTTGGCGACCTGATTCAGGAAGGACTGCGCCTCATCAGCAGGGGTGATGTGAGAGGCCGACTGCGAAGCCTCCTGCAGGCGCATCAGGGCCTCCGCCAGTTGGCCGGTGAACATCAGCAGCAGTGCATGGGAAAAATACAGGCGTGGGTGCGCCCGGACGAGTTCGTCTGGCAGGGCATGCAACCAGTTCAGCACTGTGTGCGCCTGTCCACGGAGGGCCACTGAGTGCGTGTGCTCTTCAATCAGGCGGATCGTGCTTTCAATATCGGGAGCCAGCACTGCATGATGCAGCGCTTCGATGATCAAGTCATGCTGCTCGTACCAGGTACTGGCACGACGATGCAGTTCGGGAAGAAGTCGCGGCATGGTCTGTTGCAGACGGCTGCGTAAAAGATCGGCAAACAGGTGGTGGTAGCGGTACCACTGTCGCTCGTCGTCGAGCGCGGCCACAAACAAGTTGGCCCGCTCGAGGACCTCCAGCATCGCTTGGCCCTCCCCTTGTCCCGTGACCGCGTCACAGAGCGAGCCAGAGAGACGCTCCAGAATGGAGGTCTGCAGCAGAAACGTCTGCACCGCAGGAGGTTGCCGTACAAGGACCTCCTCGGAGAGATAATCCAGCACAAAGTGATGACTGCCGGTGAAGGCGGGGAGAAAGCCGGAGACAGTGGTGCGGCCCTGCAGCGAGAGCGCGGCCAGTTGCAGGCCAGCAATCCAGCCTTCCGTACGAGTCTGTAAAGTGGCTACGTCTGAAGGCGAAAGGTGCAGCCCCATCACCTCCTTGAGAAACGCGTTGGCCTCAGCGGGTTGAAAGCGTAACTCGGCAGCACGCAGTTCGGTCAGCTGCCCACGTACCCGCAACCGTGCCAATGGCAGAGGTGGATCGGCGCGAGTCGCGATGATGAGATTCCTCATGAATCTCTTGAGGAGGATGAGAGGCATCCAATACTTTGATGCGCTCAGGATATAAACGAGCAAGGGTGAGAAAGGCTTCACGCACCTTATGATGAAATTGTTCAGCTTCTTTGTCAAAGCGAGTTTGTTCCTCACGTAAGCCACTGAAATCATTCGCGGTATCAGTACGAGCGTGTACCAGTGAAGGATCGAGATCGAGGAGGATAGTCAGGTCGGGGATGTGACCTTGTGTGGCGATAACAGAGAGGCGGGCCACCAGTTCGATGCCCACGTTACGGGCATGGCCTTGATAGGCGATACTGGCATCAAAACAGCGATCGGTGATGACGTGTACGCCCTGTGCAAGGGCTGGCAGCACTAGAGTCGCAAAATGCTGGGCACGGTCGGCCTGAAACAAAAATGCTTCGGCTAATGGAGTGATATTGAGTTCAGGGCGATTAAGCAGCAAGTAGCGTATCTCGACGCCCAGCGGTGTGCCGCCAGGTTCGCGGGTACGCACATAGGGGATATGACGCGAGGCAAACCACTGTTCGAGCAATTCCATTTGCGTTGTCTTGCCCGCTCCATCCAGCCCTTCAAAGGAGATTAAACGGCCTCTTTTGCTCACACTTTGGTCCCTCTGTCTGTGCGGTAGACATCGTAATCCCAATCGAAATATGGTTTAGGTAACATGTCTTCGGGCGTCCATTGATGATCGAGCTTACCATATTTGCCACGATACTCTTTCAAGGTCTCCCCAACATATTCAAAGGTGAGCTGACAGATGCGGAAACCGACAGGCACCCAAATGGTGGTCTGTGTATGGTTGCTAATTTCCATCGTCCAACGACTGATATAACCCACATCACCAACACCCGCACAGCGACAAACGGATAGGCCAGAACGAGCCACAGTGCTCCGTGAATACATCTTCGCCAGATAGCCATTGTGACCACCGATCACCTCCTGTGTATGCGCAAGAATGGTAGTGCCAGGACGAATAGCAATTTTGCCATCTCTGGCCTTGCGCGACTCGCCCCAATAACGGCGAATCTCTTCAGGGTTATCCAGGTGCATAACCTCAACATTAGCATCGCCCTGAAAATACCATTCACCCAACCGGCAGTCATACGAATTAGTACCCAGGTGCCGTGCATCAAACGGCTGAATCACAATATTGCCGCTTTCCATCTCTTCCAGTATCCGTTTATCAGAAAGTAACATGCTTTCAAGGTCTCCTCAGGTGAGCAATTTTGCGTCAAGTATATCACATGCCTCAAGAGGCAAAGCCCATGAAAGCGTTGTATGGGAGGCATGATGACCGCAAGGGTCATCACTACTATACACGCATGCTTCGGCTTGCGAAGCCGGAGTATAGTAGTGATGACCCTTGCGGTCATCATGCCCAGCGCGTCACACTCTCCACAAGCATATAAACTCTCCAGAACTACTGCTGTGATTGATTATACTGAGTAGCGATACGCGCCTCAGTGGCCTGAAGCTCGGCCATCGTAGACTGAAGTTGCATCTGGGCTTCTTGCATCTGTTTCTGCAAGGTATGCATCTTCATATCACGTTCTCTACTTGTCTGAAGCTGTGACTCACGTTGCTTAGCTGCCTGTAGCTGTGCCTGAGCATCGTGCAATTGCTGCTGTATCGTCTGGTATTGAGCCTGTAGAGCCTGCATTTGTGCATCTGCATCGTTGGTATCCGTCGTCTGATCGGCTACCGGCGTGGCGTCGGTGCGCGGCGGTGTTGACATAGATGTAGAATTGGGGATGGGCTGGGTCGTTTCGTCTGCAACCTTTTGCTGTTCCTGATCAAGACGCTGCCCGGCTGCGGGAGATGGCATATTGGGTGGTGGCACATTACGATTAGCATCGGCAGTGCCAGCAGGCATATTGGGTGGTGCCTGCTGCATAGAAGGGGTTGGACCAACGGGATTATGGGTCATGGCGTAATCGTAGGCTCCATTCCTCAGCAAGATGTTTCTGGCCTCTTGTTCGCGCCCCGGTGCCTCCACAGCAATTACTGAATTGCCGTGCTTATACTCGTCCGTATAGTACTGTGCTTCTTCATTCGATATTCCCATATCGGCAAGTTCATTACTAAAACTGCCGCTTGTAGCTGCCTGCCCTGTAAACAGACTCTTGAGGAAACCACCGACAGAACCAGCACCTGAAGCATGAATTCGATCATCGCTAAATCCTGCATCTCTCAACTCAGCTCTAGCTTGATCGGCCAGACGCTGGTCTCTAAAGACGCCTGCCACGGTTGAACGTACATTTGTTGACATATATTTTCTCCTTTGAAAAATTTGCTCTGATCCTGTTATCATCTCTCTAGACTAACCCTACACATACGACTACGTGAAAGTACCAATACTTGCGCTTTATAAGCCCCTGCATCTCATATATACTCAAAGATTTCACGTTAGTGTACATAAAAAAGTGACAAGGAATAGGGTGAGCACCAGAGAGGAGGAAAATGATGCAAGAAAGGGGAGAGCGTAAGCGGAGTCGTATTGGTTACAACCGGAGGCGCCCTATTCGTAGCCCGCCTCCTTCTTGAAATCGATCTCGTCATCAAAAACAGAAACGTTATATCGACCAAGCAGATCGAGAAACTCGCGCCGTGTCAGGCTCAGAAGTTGAGCTCCTTCCCCTGAAGAGAGTTCGCCCAATGCATAGAGTCGCACAACGAGCGCTTCGAAAGCAAGTGCCTCCAACTGCTGCTGACTTTTTCCTGTGAACTCCTCAGGAACCTGCAAGTGCAATTGCATCGTGACTTCCTTTCCTCGTGTACTAGCATTAACGCATTATGTACACCTACACATTATACTACAGCAGGGTCAACTTCTGAACTGGTCTGTTTGTCAGAGGGACAGCTCATTTTTTGCAGATAGATGTAGAGCTCTCCTGGCCCATGCAAAAAATGAACTGCGCTCACCTGCTACTGCCCTCTCAAGAAAACACCTCCGGCACCTCCTCCTCCTCATCCCCATCCACAGGCGCAGCACGTACCGCATCGATCTCAGTCCATATACGCTGAGCAAGCTGGTGTGCCTCATCACTATCAACAAGAGCCTGTTGCAAGGGGAAAAATGCGCGATCTTCGCTGTGGTGGTGTATCCAGCGACTGATAATATTGATCTGATCCACCTCGGCCTTGCCAATAATGCTGGGTGGGTCTCCCAGGTTAGCAGCAACCGTGAGTAGTTCAGCCACAGCAACATGCATGGCCTCGTACTCATGAGCAATACAGCGTTGCTGGACAAGGCGACCGTGACGCACGAGAAAGAGTTCGTTATGGCCTTCCTTTGCCGAAGGATAGACGATAAAGAGATTGTTTGCTTCGACTGCTCCAGTGATCAAGCGTTGCCCGATGAGGACTTCGTCGGCACTGCGCAGCGTGTCACGCAACCAGGCCGCCCGTTCGTAGTTCAACTGCTGAGCAGCCTCGAACATCTGGCGGCGTAAGCGGTCGAGCAGGTCTTCACGCTCTCCACCCAGGAAGGCACAGACTTCTTCAATCACTTTCGCGTATTCGGCAGGATTTACACCGCCTCGACAGGGGCCGGGACAGCGATCCAGATGCAGGCGTAGACACGGCTCAGAGGGTTTAGCTTGTGGCGGCAGTGAACGGGTACAGGTACGGATGGGGAAGATTTTCTGGATCAGTTCAAGCGTCATATCGACAATGCGCCGACTGCGAAACGGGCCAAAATAGCGTGCGCCATCGGCAGCGACCTCTTTGGTGGAGTAGACACGTGGAAAAGGATGCTGCACATCAATTTTAATAAAGGGATAGAGTTCGTAGTTACGCAGTTGAACATTGTAGGTAGGCTGCAACTGCTTGATCATCTGTGACTCTACTAATAAGGCTTCCAGCTCGGAGCCAAGCACAAGCGTTTCGATCTCATGCACGTTTTGCAGCAGGCCATCCATCTTACGGGTATAGCCCAATGGGTGACTATAGTAAGAGGCCAGACGATTCTTGAGGTTCTTAGCTTTCCCCACATAGATGACCTGTTGATTGACATCTTTCATAAGATAAACGCCGGGTTTCGTGGGGAAGTCGCGTTTCCAGGCAGGGTTGAGGAAGAGGCCCCCGTTAGGACGTGCTACCGCTACTGAAGAGGAGCGTTTACCATCGACACGCAGGTACTCGACCTGTTTGGAGAGGGAGGTGTCGGTGATATCACCACTCCAAGCAACAGGCAACTCCAAACGGTGATGCAGGTGGCCGAGCGTGAGAATACTCTCTTGTCGGGCCAGTTCAAGCAGTTTCACGAAGATAGCAGCCGTTACTTTCGCATCACCGAGAGCACGATGGCGGTTGGACGCGGGAATCTTCAGATGGGCGGCCACAGTATCTAGCTTGAAACGGCGCAATGCAGGCAGGAAACGGCGAGCCAGCATAATAGTATCGAAACCATCGATAGGAAAGGTTTGACCAAGCAGTTGTGCTTCATATGCGAGAAAGCCGATATCGAAACCAACATTATGCCCAACCAGACAAGCTCCCTCAATAAATTGCAAAAAATCAGGCATCACCTGCTCAGCCGTCGGAGCCTCATTAACCATAGTTTGCGTGATACCTGTAAATTGGACAATAAAGGGAGGCAAACGTCGATTGGGATTCACGAGGCTTTGAAATGAATTGATCGCTTCCCCATTCCGCAGGCGTATACCCGCAATCTCAATGACACGGTTGGGACCAGGACGTAAGCCGGTAGTTTCAGTATCCAGCACAACAAATTCGACCTCATCCAGAGGGAGTTGTGTACTACGCCAGGAGGCCAGCGTCCACGTATACTCATCCGTTTGTTCAAAGAGAGAGGAACTGGCAAGAGTCTGGCGCAAGAGCATTGTCCAGACGGCATGGCCAGCTGCGCCAGCGTTGGCGCCGAAGAGGTGCGAGATGAGCAGGTCTTCACCGGTCGGCTGTCCTCTACTTTCAAGCAGTTCGTGTGCTCGTCGCAAGAGGATACCCCGTTGCGGTACGCTTTCAACAGCATCCTGTCCCATAAAATAGTGCTTCCCCTCTTGAACCAATTCACAGAAATATTGTACATTTGTCCGAGACTATACCATGTAGAATTGCGGTTGGCAAGAGCAATACAACATGAGGCACAATCTATTACTGCTCTACAAAAAACCTGTTATCTGCGCGTCTATTCTCATAATGACCAGAACGCACATCAAACAGCAGTCAGCAATAAAGGAATAGACCTATGACGGCTCAAGAACCGACTAATACGCAAGACTTTATTACCTCATTCAAGGGATTCATGGACAAGGCAGTAGCACAAGTCCCTGATGAGGAACCAATATTTCTCCGTTCTCTACGGACCCATTTTGGAACAGAACCGAAAAATCTGCCTACAGTCAAAGAGGAGTTTGAGAAGGCAGATCACCCCAATATTCATCTGGCACTTGTCAGCCTACTTTCACGCGACAGCTGGCAGTCAGAATTGCGCGGCCTTGTTGTTCCCAATGACCCTACAGGTGTTAAGTTCAGCAATCTTTTAAACGCCCAACAGGGATGGGTAGTAAAAGAGGGGCCAGTTGAGTATATCAACATTTCCCTCCATGATGATCAAGTTGTGGCCTGTGTGCAGTCGGGCCTTTATCTCGTCCAGCATGGAAGCGAGCCACTGGCACTCCTGGTACGCGGCCCACACGAATGGGCGCATGCTAGCGTCAATGTTGAAGTCATGGCCCTTGAACGCCAGTCAGCAGAGAGCTTCCTCTCTGAACTGCGACTCACTATACGTACTCATAATGTCTATCGGAACCATGTTGTCTCACTCACCATAAGCAGTCATAGAAGTATTGAGGTTCAGTTCCATCGGCTCCCCTCAATTGCTCGCGAAAATATTATCCTATCGTCAGGAGTGCTGGAGCGTATCGAGCGTCAGACAATCCGTTTCTCAAACCTGCGCGAGAAACTGAAGGCCGCCGGTCGCCATATCAAGCGCGGGATGCTCCTCTATGGTTCACCCGGCACCGGAAAAACGCTCACGGCCATGTATCTGGCTAATCAAATGCCCGAACGTACCGTTTTTCTACTCACCGGTCAAAGCGTTGGGCTGCTTGAAGAAACATGCAAAATGGCGCGTCTGCTTCAACCATCAACTTTCATCCTCGAAGATGTTGACCTGATCGCTGAAGAACGCACCAACCAGGAAGTCAGCTGCAACGCTCTGCTCTTCGAATTACTCAATCAAATGGATGGACTGGCAGATGACGCTGACGTTCTCTTCTTATTGACGACGAACAGGCCAGACATTCTTGAGCCTGCGCTGGCAGCTCGTCCTGGGCGTATCGATCAAGCCATAGAGATACCGCTACCAGATCACATTTGCCGAAAACGACTCTTTGACCTCTATGGGCAGGGCCTGACACTGCACCTCGAACAGCTGCCACAATTGATCGACCAGACAGAGGGTGTAAGTGCCGCCTTCATCCGTGAATTAATGCGTAAAGCCGCCCTTTTCGCAGCCGACGAAAGTGACGACATGATCGTCGAAGACCGCCATATCGAGGAAGCCCTACACGAACTCGTCTTCGAAGGCGGCGAACTGACCAAGCGACTGCTAGGAGCCAGTAGAGCTTTCTAACGCAACGCTTGAGAGTCTCGTGTAGGGGCCATTGTAGCCAAGACATTTCAATGAAGGAGAAGAGGGTCGAGGCAAGCTCGACCCCGACATGCGGGCAGCTGGCTTCGCTCGCCGCTTCTTCATCAGTAGGTCACTTGGGCCTGATGAGTCCAATGGGTCTGACGAGTCCGATGGATCTGATTAGTGCAGGGATGTTCCCACTCTCTATAAGGGGAGAGCTGGCCTTTCCCCTGACTTGTTTATTTGAAATGGATTGGCCCTTGTGGCTGCTCGCCGTACCCTATTGATGTGCGCTGCCACTACACTCTAACGGGCAGCTACAGCTTGATGCATGTTGGACGATCACAATGATCGTTCCTAACTACACTATGGTTTCGCTACCTGCTACATCTAGCATCGGAGTAGCATTGTTCCTTATGATATCATAAATGAGCATAGATAAATCCGAGCAGAGGTGTCTAAAACTCTTATGGCAAAAAAAGACTACCAAGCATATCAAGCAACTATCAACGCCTTCCGCGAATTTGTCTCTCATCGAGGCTGGTCAATAGCCGAGGAAAAAGAGGTTGATTATGGGTACCAAGTAGTGGTGTTTGATGGACATACGAAGAATCCAGTTGTTTTTTATCCTTCAGGCAAGATTCTGGTGCAAGGAAAGCCAGGAAACTTGCAGACGGAACTTCTCTCATGGAGGGAAGGGCATCAGCCTACAGCAAATATCGAGAAAACGCAGCTACCATTTACGGACATACAAGCAGAACAGCCAGTAGTTCTCCCAGCAATGATAGCTACAGGTACACCCAGAATAGGTATGGATGAGTCAGGCAAGGGAGATTATTTTGGACCATTGGTGATAGGAGCAGTGTATGTGGATCAGCAGACTGAGCCACGATTAATAGAGCTGGGCGTGCGCGATAGCAAGCTTTTATCTGACCTGCGTATTCTAGTCATAGCCAAAGAAATTCAGGAAATGTGTCCTCATTCCATCGTAACCATTGGGCCTAAACGCTACAATGAAGCATATGAGAAAATTCAGAACCTGAATAACCTACTGGCATGGGGCCATGCATGCGCTCTGGAAAATGTGCTTGAAAAAGTATCCTGCAACCTCGCTATCGCCGACCAGTTTGGCAACGAAGCCGTCTTACAGAATGCACTCCTAAAAAAGGGACGTCAGATAAAACTGGAACAGCGACCTCGTGCCGAATCCGATATAGCTGTTGCAGCAGCATCCATCCTAGCTCGTGCCGAATTTGTACAAAAGATGGAGCTCTTAGCCATTCGGTTAGGCAAAGCATTGCCGAAGGGAGCTACCGATCCATCAATTGTGGCTATAGGAAAAGAAATTGTAGCAAAGGGTGGGAAGGAAGCGTTAGCCGAGGTGGCGAAGCTGCATTTTAGGACGACGGAAAAGATTCTTCTAAGCACACATTTAGACAGCGAGCGATAATCTTGTATAGCGAAACCGGCATCTTTTGTAATGTTACGTCAGGGTGTCACGCCACTGTCCGTTCTTACGCATCTAGACAAGGACCACCACAATTCTCGTGCCGCCACGGCTCTTGCCCGATCTGCTAAGGATGAGACGTATCAGGCGTACCAATCGTTGCGTGTCAGTGGTAAACCGCTCTTCCCCTGGTCGGGCTTCGCCAGGAGTGTTTGGTAGATATTACTGCGGTTCATTTGGAACCCGTACTCCGCCCCGGACATGTACAGCCGCCAGATGCGGTAGATCACCTCATCAGTGAGACGACGTGCCTCGTCAGCGTGTTCTTCCAACCGATTGACCCAATGTCGCAGTGTCAGCACGTAATGCTCACGCAGGCTCTCCACATCACGGACCTCAAAGCCAGTCTTCTCAGCCGCTCGTAGGGTACTGCTGATTGGTACGAGTTCTCCATCTGGAAAGACATACTTCGTAGCGAAGGTTGGTCCACGTTGTACGGGAAGAGTCTGGTTGCTGGCAATACCATGGTTGAGGAAGACGCCACCCGGACGGAGCAGATGCCAGGCCTGTTGAAAGTACGTGGGCAGCAGCGCTTCACCCACATGCTCAAACATTCCAACACTGACAATTTTGTCAAAAGCATTTGCCTCATTGACTTCCCGATAATCACGCACCTCCACGCGACAGTATCCCGTTAACCCAGCTTCCTGGATGCGCTTCTGTGCCAGCTCGGCTTGCGGCTGACTGAGGGTGATGCCGTATGCCTCCACGCCATAGCGCTGCGCAGCATAGATGATCAGCCCGCCCCAGCCACAGCCGATATCCAGCAAACGCTCTCCAGGGCACAGGCGCAATTTGCCACAGATATAATCGAGCTTCCGTTCCTGGGCTGCGTCAAGATCGTCACCGGGTGCAGCAAAATACGCACAGGAGTAGACCATGCGCGAATCCAGCCAGAGCGCATAAAAATCATTGGAGCGGTTGTAATGATAGGTGATGGCCTGCCGATCACGCTCTTTGGAGTGGCGTGTACCACGCAAGTTCGCTGCTAAGGAAGCCGTGCGGCTCCTTTTCGGCAGACTCAGCAAACTTTTCCCATAGCGTACCTGCTCCATCTTTCCCCAGGACCCTTCGATGAAATGATCCGCGAGTGGATAGATGGCATGGATATCTCCCTCAATGTCGAAGTCATTGTAAATATAGGCCTCACCCAGGCTGAGTTCGTTCGGCGGCAGAAACATCATACGCAGCGCACCAGGATGCTGTAGAACCAGGGTGAAGCGCGTCGGTTGACCCGACTCAGCCTCCCATGTGGTGCCATCCCACAGTCGCACAGCAAAGTTGCGCGGGTGATAGGAACCAAGCAGCTCCTCTAACAACGACAGACTGGTTTCAACGGACGTATCGACGGTCTTCTTCGGGAGGGTTGCCATAGCCTGTTCCTTCCTTCTTATCCCTATACATAGTAAAGGTCAGCTTAACTTATGTTACAGTGTACGGTTAAAAGTCTATCTTGGATTATGTAGTATTATTAAGGAGGGGTTATTCAAAGGGAGAAGGGGTTCAGGATAAGGTGGCAAAGAATGTTATGCAGTTGGCGAGGTACAGGAGTGAAATCTGCTGTAGCATCGAGCGATTTCTCTGTCGAGATGCGCAGATGGGTCGCTGGCGTGACACCCTGTACGTGGACTGGGGCGATCTGTACTCATTTAACTACTTTTATACGTACAAGAACTACAGGCATGTTTTTCTTGCGAAGGGGGACGAGATATGCAGAAACGGATAGTTCAACGCAAAGGAAACCCGGCAGATTATGGCTATCCCATACCGAATACAGCAGCCTTATCAGCCAAAGCACTAGAAGTGACACAGCGACTGACCGACCTCTATGGTGAGCTTCCCTTTTCCAGTAAAGACCCCATGAGCATGCTCGTCGATATCATCCTCTCTCATCGCACACGCGACGAGCAGACGGCTGCCGCTTATGACAACCTCTTGAAACGCTTTGGCTCGTGGGAGGCGGTACGCGATGCTCCGACCGAAGAGGTGCAAGCGACCATCGCTAACGTGAACTGGCCAGAAGTCAAGGCACCACGGTTGCAGACTATTATGCGCCAGATTACGGAGGAACGAGGCAATCTCAATCTGGATTTTTTGCGTGAGCTTCCAGTGGTGGAAAGTGCGGCGTGGCTGAATCGCTTTGAAGGGGTGGGCCCGAAAACAACGGCCTGTGTACTACTGTTTAGTTGCCAGCAACCTTTATTACCAGTTGATGTGCATGTGCATCGCGTCGCGGGACGCCTGGGACTGATTGGCAAAAAGGTGTCTGCTGACAACGCGCATGCCCTTTTGCAGGCGTTGCTTCCGCAAGATGCACGGAGCATCTACAATTTTCACAAGGGCTTGTTGCGACTTGGACAACGAGTCTGTGTGTATGAACGCCCTCACTGCGAAAAGTGTGTGTTAACCGACCTCTGCGATTACTACCATACGGTGGTGAAACCACAATAAAAGCCAGACTATTCACTCTTTTCATGTTCTTCCACCTTTCTGTTTCCTGGTTTCGACCGGTGTTCTGGTTCAAAGATCTCCTCGACTGGCATTTTCAATGGCCGGTTTTCGGTTGCCAAACCGGGGCGTCGCCGAAGCCGTACGTATCGCTCAGTTTGGTTTGTGCGCTGCCATCGGAGTTCATAATCCAGTTTTCTCCACTTTTGGGAAGGCTGCGCAGGAAGAGGATTTTTGTGCCGTCTGGGGACCAATCGGGGCCACCGGAAGATGAACCGGGTGGACTGGCGGTGAGTCGATGCAAACCGGAGCCGTCAGCATTCATGACGTAGACCTCGGTATGGCCTGTTCGATTGGAGGTGAAGGCGATCTTCTTGCCATCAGGAGACCAGCGAGGCCCGCTGTCTTCTCTGGGACCATTGGTGACACGAGTGATGCCTGAGCCATCGGCATTCATGACGTAGAGGACAAAGCTGTCCGTACCGATGTTCGACATGAAGGCGATCTTCTTGCCATCAGGGGACCAATCGGGGTACTCCCCCCACATACCTGAGAGGAGATGGTGCAGTCCCGTTCCGTCAGGGTTCATGATATAGAGTTGTGGTGCGCTTCCATCACGACCGGAGTTGAAGAGGATGTGTTTGCCGTCAGGAGACCAAGTAGCGCCCCAGTTGCCCTGTCTGTCCCTGGTCAGGTTGGTTTTTCCTGAGCCGTCTGCGTTCATTATCCAGATGTCACTTAATTCAAATTGGTTGGGATCGGGGGTATAGCGGTAGATCAGTCGTTTGCCATCTGGCGACCAGGAAGGAGAAAGTTCAGGCCCCGGTCCGTTCGTTAAGCGATGCATATCCGAACCGTCGAGGTTACTCACGCAGATGTTGACATCTGCGTGAGCTACATCTGGCGCACATGCCAGGGCGATTCGACCGGTCCCTCCTCCATTTCCAGGCGTCAGCGTAGCGGCAGGCCGGGCAGTCGAGCGCGTTGTTGGAGCAGGTGTGGGAGGCAGGCTGGTCGAACTACAGCCAACCAGCAGGATCAGCAGTACGAGGAAGAGGAGTTCTCGTCCAAAGTTACCTCTCATCCCTGCTGACGCAAAGCGCAGCCTAGCCGCGAACAAGTGGTGTTTCTGCCCTGTAGAAAGAGGGAAAGGACGAGCTGGCTTGCAGGAGTCCATGTCAAAGAAACTTTTCTTGTAAGAGAGCATAGCAACATCTCCTTTCTGAATCAGACGAAACAACGATGGGCCTTCTCCTCAATTTGACCGCCTGATTCTCTCATATGCAAATGAGGTATGCTGATCAGGATCATAAATGTACGATTCGTACAGAGCGCCGCAGCATCCCTACAGCTAGTCGATGCGGCCATTGCCGCCATGTGGGTCTGCAAGGTACTTCACCCACTGAAGAGGTTGGCCAGCCGTACTCCTTTGCGATGATCTGGAAGAGTTCCTTGTGCATGACCTCGCCATTGTCACCATTGCTCATCAGCACGACCCCCACTCCGCACTCGCAAAAGCCCTGCACGAAGCACTTGAACCCGATGTTGTCACCGCTATGTCGAAAGCGTGCCGCTTCGCCTTGTCCCTTCAGTTCGAAGCCGAGGCCCCATCGTCTGCCATCGGGAGGTGTCTGGGGTGAGAGAAGTTGGTCAACGGCCTGCTTGCCAAGGATCTTTGAGGGCTTGCCCGCTCGCGCCAACTGCATTTCAATTATGAGCTGTGCCAGATCAGACGGGGTGGTCCACAACCCCGATGCTGCCAGTGCTGGAAAAATGCGCCACTTGCCGGTGATCGGCACCCCATCAAGGTAATGTCCAGTCGCAGTTGTGCTGAACCGTGGCTCTGGAAAGGACGGATAGTAGCTGCTATCATGCATGCCCAATGGTTCGAAGACCAGGGTGTGCATCAGGTCAGGAAAGGGGATGCTTGTGACATCCATCAGCAGTTGTTGGAGGAGGGCGAAATGGCTTTCTGAGTACCGAAAGCGTGTTCCTGGGGGGATCTGCACGCGGACAGGTCGCGTCTTAGCGGGTGGCTCACCGTTGAGCACGTGCAGCAAAGTCGGCATCTTGCTTCCTGGACGGAAGCCAAGATACCAGCAAAGGGTCAAGCCTGCTGTGTGGCTCAGGAGGTGACGCAGGGTCACCCGTGACTGTCCCATTCTGTTGGTGGGCACTTGCCAGGAGACGAGATAGGAATTGACGTCTTCGTCTAGATTGAGGAGGCCTTCCTGCACCAGTCGGAGGGCGGCTATGGCTGCGACCGGCTTGCTAACCGAGCAGGCTTGAAAGAGGGTATTGGGGGTGATCAGTTCTGATTGTCCAACCTCACACACGCCATAGCCACGTGCCCATGCGAGCTGATAGTCGTCAATGACGGCAATACTGGCTCCCGGAACGTGATATCGTGCTATGCAGTCGAGGAACTGAGCCGGTCGAACAGGATGGGTAGTCAGTGGGAGGACCGGCAGCAGACTACTTTTAATCTGTGCTTTTCCCTCTTTAAGGGCATCAAGCGTCTTGGTGTGCATTATGGTCAGTCTCCTTGAGGTACAAAGACTATTTCACACCAAGTCTACGTCTCCTATCTGAAAAGTGACTGAAATCAGTTTGAAATGAACCTGAAAGGAGTCGCTTTGAAAAGCTCATCAATTTCCCGAAGCACCAGAATTGACCAAGAGCCGTTATAGCTCATGTCTAATGTTGGTGCAGACTGTTTGCTTACTATGCTCTCATGTTTCGAAGATGGAGATCAGCCAGTAAGCTGTATGCCCCAAATCTGGCCAAAAGCCAGTTAAAATGAATAATAGATGGATCAAGAGCACATACAACCTTCCGTGTTTACTTGCTCACAACTGCAAGAAGAAATGCACCTTTCAATCTCTTCCTTCTTCAAAGGTGATCTTTCTTTCCGTTGAAAACAGTCGTTTCTGTCCAGTCAAAGGAGTTTTGTGTGAAAAGATGGATTCTTCGGGCTCTTGTACTCTTGTTCCTGTTGATATTAACGGGCGGAAGTTCTTCATAGGCTGCCATTGTTCGTCCCCACCAGCCACAACTACAAGGTGATCGCAGCGAAGCAGTAGATCAAGAGGAGCTCAACGGATCCTGCGGGGTGGAACGCTGGTCAGTAAAGACAAGCACCGACGCTGACGCTGGTCTGATCAATCTCCAGTCTACGACACAGACCACGATTGCATCGCTGACCTCGCTGCCTGCGCCGACCACCCTGCCGGCCAACAACCGTATCCAGCCGACCGAGACCACCGTCTTCCAACTGCATGCCACGCTGACCGAATACAAGTTGGAGCCCGACTCCGACTACCACCTGATCCTCAGCGACGGATCCGGCAACACCATGATCTCCGAGATTGCCTCCCCGGCCTGCGTCGGATCCTCCAGCGTATTGCTGCCTGATATCCAGAATGCCCACTCCGAATTCGATGCCCAATACACTCCCACGAGCAGCTTCCAGACTGCCAATGTGCCCGTGATCGTCACCGGCGTCGGATTCTTCGACTTCCTGCACGGTCAGACTGGAGTTGCGCCCAACGGCATTGAACTGCACGCCGTACTTGACATCCAGTTCGGCACCGGCGGGACACCGACATCGACCCGCACACCCACACCGACTAACACGCCGATACCCACACCCACCGGGACGCCTACCACCACCAATCTGATCCAAATGGTGACAACAGTTGGACCTATGGGGGACAGAACTACCCAGCACGCACTACAACCACGGCCCATAGTGGGCAATACCGCTTAAATAAGAAAGCACGGACAGCAAAAAGGTCAGGAAAAGCTGATCAGTATACGCTCGAATACCCATCAAATGAATGTGCTTTGCGAACCATTTTCATGACGATTCGTCCTTATTTAAGCGGTATTGGCCCATAGTGGGAGTTATGCGTTGCATGTCTCTACCTATCAAGGTTTCTATGTCACAATACCTTGAACGTGTGGATACCAAGAATAGCATCCTTCAAACGTCTCTGATAGTTACTAAATGCAACCATGTGTTGATGTACACGTTCACCGAGTTTCGGGACGCCTAGGCCTGATTGGCAAAAAAGTAACTGCCGACGCCGCCATGATCTCTTGCAAGCTCTCCTCCCACAAGATGCTCGCACTATTTACAACTTCCACAAGGGGCTGTTACGGCATGGGCAGCGTATTTGTGTGTATGAACGTCCACGTTGTAACTAGTGCATGATAACAGATCTTTGCGATTACTATAAAACGGTGGTGAAACCACAATAAAAATTACTGGTAAGGATACCTCATCATTCGCGTAAGGGGGTAGCCAAACGGTGAATTCTCTGGCATACTGGAGGCATGAAAAACGAGATACTGTGTTTGCTCTGGCAGAGTGCTAGGCTGATGGTTCTTCGGGGAAGATGACATCCTCGTAGATGGCTTCAACGGCAAGCGTTACTCCCAGGCTGGCGAATTCGACACGCTCGCCTGGGCCAAAGTGGGTGAAGGCCCAAAATCCATTCTGCATTCGTCTGTATACCTCGACTGCCTGCACCTCTGATTCGACAAGGGCATATTCCTTAATACTTGGCATGGCACGGTAGGCATCTGGCTTCTTGTGTCGGTCCAAGTACTCGGTGCTCGGGGAAAGTACCTCGATAACTAGGCGCGGGTTCTCAAGCATCTTTGTCCCTACCTGCCGGTCCCGTTCATCACAACTCACGACAACGTCAGGACAGAGGTAGCGCGTTTCGGACACGCGGACTTTTGCATCAGAACTAAAGGTCTTACAAGGATCGCTGCGCATGCGCAGTTGTGTACGTATTTCACCAATGAGATTAGCGATAATCAGCGCATGGGAGGGGCTTCCTCCTGTCATCAAGTAGACCTCGCCGTCGATATATTCATACCGCGCATCGGGGCTGGTTTGGTCAAGCTTGAAGTAATCTTCAACGCTCATTATTAACCGTTTTGGCTGTGCAGCCATTACGTTTTGCTTCCTTTCTAGATTAAGTGTCTACACTTACATGAAATATGCAATATATTGAGGAATAATAGCACAAAACCGCCTTCTTGTCAAGCCTATAGTCGGCGTCGCGGTGGCTTTGCGCGGGTTTTCTTTGTGCAGTCCCACCAGCGTCGTGCCTTGCTGCTTCAACGTGCGGCGAACCACAAACTCTATGAGCGAGAGCAAGCGCACAGCCCAGGGCAGGAGATGGGTTATAATCCCTGTGATATGATGTATCGTAGGCTTTCCAGCGTGGGAACATCGTTATAGAAGCCACCATGTGCCGTAGCGCTCGCAGTGAGGCCGTCTCCTGCGTTCACCACTGACCAGACGGTACTCTTTCCTACGCAGTGTATCAAAGACTCCCTGCTTGGCAAGTCCCTGGATAAGCGAGTTGTTGTAGAACTCCTTAGCAAGCCCTGCCCCTTGTGGATCATTCAGCATGGTTTTGATGCCGTCTTCAAGAGTTTTTGAGCGCAAAGCAAAAAATCTGGCAATCACCTGCTCGTTGATAGTGGAACAGATCAGGCTCATAAGCAAATACACAAAAACGACGCCGATGGCTACCTCAAGCACGTTGGAACCAAACATAGAAACCTCCCCTAAGGAATATATACAGGGTGTCACGCTACATCTTACTTTGCTATGAAAAATGCGGCCGCAATCCGTTTCCACAGCAGAAAGGCACGCAGGCACGTTCCAATCTAGGCAAGTGTATACGCGCTTGATATATGGACGTGGAAAGGAACACTTTTTAGCACCAGGGAGTTTGCCTTTTTGGCTCTGGCGATGTTAGAGAAGTTCCCCTTCAGTGCAGAAACCGTGTAGGGAGACTTCCTCGCCTTCCCTTTATCGTTGTAGCATTACTGGAATTAGTTCTTCAGCCGCCAGCGAATATAATCTTCATGCCGTAGCAACCGATCAACTATGTTGCGTCGCAGGCGATAGATCTCCTCAACTTGGCTGAACTCTTGCGGGCAGAAATGGACGATTTCTCGCGGTTTGAGGCCACAATTAAAGAGTAGGTAGGCTACACGCAGTTCACGCTCGTTAGGGATGAGACTGCGAATAACTTCCCATAACTCACGACCATCATCTCGCTCTTGTGCTAGTGGTTCTCCTGCTTCACCAGCCTCTGGCAAGGAAACCTCTTGCGGTCGTGAGTAAGCTCGTAATGTATCGAGAATAGTGCCATGCAGACTTGCACGCAAATAACGCAACGCGGCACCCAAAGTTTTAAATTCTATTGCTTGATTACCGGCTGTTGCCTGCCAGAAGCGGGCAAAGGCCAGAGCCACATAGTTCTCTTCGCTGTCAAAGCGACATGCCACTGATCGCAGAGAATGTCTCTCCATCCAACGCAGCAGCGTCTCCTTAAAGCACTGTTGCACAGCTTCCCAGGCAAGGGGATCGCGTTGCAGCAAAGCGCGACGGAGCAGTTCCAAGCCATACTGATTGCTTGCGGGCACTCCATGTCGATAGCTATTGAGTTCGCTCAAGCAGTACTCTGCCAGCACAGGGAGGCTCAGAGTACTAAGGGAGGGGTCTGAGGGTACCATCTCCTCTCGTGCTGACTGCGGAGGGTCATGAACACCATTATCAGGTTTAGAGAACTCTTGGTCCATAGCCGAAGTCTCCTTCTCACCACTTTTACGAAAAGGTGAAGTCTTCACTTCTCAAAGTGTAGCCGAAGAAAGGCCGCAGCACTAGCGTAGAAAAACGTAATGTGCTACGTATCTATGCATAGCATGGTGGAAGGCTTTACGTAGTGTACAGGAAAGATGTCGATTGTAGGAGCACCATGAGAAAAAGAGGGCAAGCCTCAAATCAGCACAAGTCGTGCTCAGTGACATAATGAGCGGCGGCAATGCGCGGGGTGACTTGCCTCTCCTTACCATCGGAGGAAACTTGAATCTTTCTATAGATAGATGTTAAATGAGTGTTGACGGTACGGGGAGCGATGACTAACTGCCTGGCAATCTGTTCATCAGTCAAGCCTTTAGCGACCAGGCAGAGTACCTGCACCTCGCGCTCAGTCAAACCATCAGGGTACTTAGGGGAAGGCGGGGGATTTACCATAGCGGGCGTTTGCGATGTAGCAAGAACCTGCTCTACGGTCATGACACGCCCCTCGTTGCGAGCTGCTGCAAAGGCCTTTCCTCCTAGCTGAGTACGCACGCTCGCCACCGCCTGCTTATACTCAGCACGCTCGGCAGAGTTCATATCTACATTGACGTCGAAGCTTGTTTCCACCAACCCAAACAGGCGTGCGGCCTGGAGAGGCTGCCCCTCTGCTACTGCAACCAGAGCTAAGCCGAAAAGATGCAAGCCGATGTCTATTCTGCTGTGTATTTCCTGGGCCAGAGAGAGACCCTCACGGAACCATATCCTGGCCTGTCCCAGCTTGCCCTGACGCAGCGTGACATACCCCACACTATGAAGGGTCCTGGCGATATACATTCTATCACCGAGTTCTCGCATGAGTGCGAAACCTTCATGGACATATGCCGCCAACGTCAGATCGCCCTTTAGGGCCGTAAAGTACGCCAGGTTGTTCAGGGTAAGAGCAACCAGGAGTTTATCTCCTAGCTCTCGTGCGAGAGTAAGACTTTCTTGATTATAGGCTATGGCCTGTGCCAGATCACCCTGTCGCTCTATAACATCCCCTAATGTGATCAGTGTGGTAGCAATGAGGGACTTATCTCCTAGCTTTTGTGCAAGCATAAGACCTTCCTGGGCAGACTCAACAGCCTGTTTCAAATCTCCACTCCACGCCGCATGTTGCGCTAACTTGCGAAGCAAATAGGAAAGCTCCCAGTCGTAGTTGAACATACGACAGAGTTTCTCACTCTCTGCCAGCAGAGGGCCTGCGGCTATGAGGTCACCTTGCACACGCATAAGTATACCAAGCATACCTAGAGCGGTAGCAAGTTCTCTTTCAGCATGTAAGGTACGGCAGAGCATGACGCTCTCCTCCAGCAGAGAATGTGCTGTGAGATAATCATCTTGATAGTAGGCGAGATCGCCAGCGGCACAGAGGGCCTTTGCTCGCGCCACCGTTGGCTCTCCGACTTGTGGCAGTCCCAGTACTACCTCCAACCAACGTCGCCCCTCGCTCCAATACCCCCGCAAACGCCAGAACCACCATAGTGCTCCGCATAAGCGTAAGGCAAGCTCTGTCTCTCCACGCTCGACGAACCATCTTAGTACTGCTCGCAGATTCTCTTGCTCCTGCTCCAATCTCATCAGCCAGGCTATTTGCTGCTCTCCCCTCAGGTGTAGTTCCGCATCCTCCACCAGTCTTAGATAGTAGCGAGCATGGGCGTGTCGTGTGCTTTCTGCCTCCCTGCTCGCGTCCAGACACTCCAACCCATACTCCCGAATTGTCTCCAGGAGCCGCAAACGTCCCTCTCCCTCCTGCTGCGCTGGCCGTAGCAAGCTCTTGTCAAGTAATGACTCCACACCATCCCATACATGGGACGGCGAGTCACCAAGGGCTATATACATCGCCTCCACTGTTTCTACATTACAGCCTCCCGCAAAAACACATAGTCGTCGAAAGAGCTGCTGTTCTTCAGCATCAAGTAAGTCATAGCTCCAAGCAATCGTGTTACGCAGCGTCCGTTGCCGATCATCTACATCCTGATCCTTACTTATCACTACATCCAGAAGATGCTCCTCCAGACGTGCCAGTAGCCCTTGTGATGCTAACGATCTGATACGTGCGGCTGCCAGCTCAATAGCTAAGGGTAGCCCATCCAACCGCACGCAGATCTCCGCAATGGTCTGGACGTTGGCAAGAGTTATCTGGAAATCGGGCCGGGCAGCCTGCGCTCGCTGCAGGAAAAGGGCAATTGCTGGATTCTGTGAGAGGGCAGCAACCTCTAGAGGGTGGCTGAGGTCAGGCAGCGTTAAGGGAGGAACTGGAAACGCATGTTCACCATGGACATGCAGCCTGGCGCGGCTGGTCACCAGCATCTTGAGGTGCAGACAAGCTGCCAGTAGCTCTGATAGGTGTGGTGATGCCTTCAATACTTGTTCGAAGTTGTCGAGGAGAAGCAGGAGATGTTTGTTTCGCAATACGACCTTTACCAGCTCGAAAAGCGGCCCCTCTCCTGCCTCCCGAATTTCCAACTCCTTAGCGATAGCTGGAATCACCAGCTCAGGGTCACTGATCGCTGCCAGCGAGACAAAACAGACACCGTCAGCAAAGCGTTCATGCAGCTCCATCGCAACCTGCAAACCCAGATGGGTCTTGCCGATACCACCCGGACCTAAGAGTGTTACCAGACGCACCTGCTGATCGAGGAGCAACTCACCTAGCTTCCCCAGCTCCTCTTTACGCCCGATAAGCGGCATAAGCTTTGTCGGCACCTTCCATTGCGGCTCTGACACTCTGGAGGCTTCATGATCACTGGACGCCAGCCATATCTGTTCAAGCGTCGCCACAATCTTTTCGCGCAGGAACTGTTCGTCTCCCTCACGCGCATCAATGGTGACATATACTTCGCTATAGTCTTTAGGCATGCACTCCTGCAGCGACTCTCCATTGATCCACACAGCACAGACAAGACGCCTGTAGTGCCTGGCAAGCCGGAGAGTATCCTGAACGTGATGGGAAGCTGGTGTAGCGGGGGAGACAATTAACAGAACCACCTGAACCGCACGAATAGCCTCTTGCAGCACACTTCTCTTGTTGCCAACCTCCTGCCTTCTTATTGTGCGACTGCTCCACACAGTGACGCCCTGAGTCTGAAGTTCCGTCTTGAGGGAGGTGACGAATTTGTGGTCAGCATCAGCATAAGCAGAGGAGAAAAAAACACAGGGAGATGAGCCAGGCATGAGGGAGACATGACTATCTGCAAGCAGCCCAAGCTCTTCAGCAGTCTTACCGAAAATATCACAGAGCTTTCTACGGTAGTAGGCACTGGGAGCCTTGATACCACGCTCCCAACGACTAACCGTTTCAAACGTTGTACCTGCCATCTCGGCTAATTCAGCCTGCGTCCACCCACGCTCGTGACGAGCACGTCTCAATCGTTCATTTGGGATAGTCTCTTCAAAGCTCATGGTGAACCGATCCTTGTATTAGGCGTTCAAACATTCCCACCAGAAACACAAAACAATGAAAAATGTGATACGAGAAAAATCAATTCTGGGATCGTCAAAATTGTATAGGACCGCATGAACCAGCGTATCCTTCTTAAATATCTTCCCACACATATCAGATGTGCTTTACTTCATGGAAGTATACCTGAAAAGACGCAAAAAAACAAAGTGTCTAAAACAGGTCTAAAACGGGTCAAATAGAATCCTGTCAATGAAGGACTTTTCCTGTTATGCTTGCTATAGCGACACAAAGGCAGAGTTGAGCCTATACTCAGCTCTTCATTAACCTTGTTCGCGAATACCAATAGTGTTTGTCATTCATCAAAAGGAGATGAAATATGGTCCTACAACCTCCAACAATAGGTCAGAGCCCTCTTGACTTTGGCGCCATTCCGCAGGGTGAGAGCAGAGCAGTGCAAGAGGTGATCAGCAATCCAACTCAACAAACATTACTTTGGCATGCAGATACCAGCGGGACGCGTTGGTTGTACATGAATAAGAGTGCTGGCACCCTTCAACCAGGGGATCAGGAGGCAGTCGATGTGACGATTGATACAAGCTCCCTGGCAGTAGGGGAGTACGCAGCCACCCTTACCTTCATCTCGGAAGGGGATGATTCGTCTGCCTATGTACAGGTACCAGTTACGTTAAACGTATCTCCAGCCCCCGACTTACCTCTTGCAGGAAAACCAGGCTTTGCCGTATCACCTCTTACAGTAGGGGTGACCTTTTCCCAAAACCTGAGCAGCAGCCAGACTTTACCACTAGCGATCACCAACCGGGACAGCCAAAATGCTATGAAATGGACTGCGGATACCGGTGGGACAAATTGGGTAACTCTGGATAGGAGTGAGGGTATCCTTCAACCACACGAGCAACAGACGATCTATGTGACGGCGAATACAACAAACTCCCTGGCATATGGGGATTACACCAATACCCTGACCTTCACCACAGAGGGAGCCGGTACCAGTTCAGCAGTACAGCTTCAGGCTGACATGCATATAAGCCCCATTCCCTATGGTGATAGCGGCCCAAAGGCTCCCATAGTCAGTCCAACCTACCTTGACTTCGATACCTTACAACTGCCTTGGAACAACCCCTTATTGAGTTTTACCAATCCGGCATCGAATGGCACAGTGGATTGGGTTATGAAAAACAGTGGAGTAAGTTGGGTGAAATTAAATAACAGTGTCGTTCCCCTTCGAGGTACCCTTCAAGGAGGAAGCACGCAGCCAATCAATGTGACGATAAACAAAACTGGCTTGCCAGCCGGACCCCAACAAACTGATCTGTCCATCACATTTACCTTCCATGACCCGGCGAAAGCTAGTCTCGAGCCGACATCCAGATCGGTCAAAGTTACAATGACCGTTCCGTAGTATCCAGCCCACAGGCAATTTTAGGAGCAACAGGGCAATAAAGGCTAGCCCATAGCGTGAGTATGGGCTAGCCTTTCAACTCGCAAATCAAAGGACTATCTAACGCTATCTCCCTTAATCAGGGCTGATCGTGCGAACTGGAATATTTGCATCTGTAGAGACGATATCGTCGGTCACATAACTTTGTGGCGTAGGATTGACCTCTCCACGATGATAAGAGCCACTGGCATCAGTATTGATACCCGGCCACATCCTGCCATAGTTGTAGTGTCCAGTCTCTGCCGGTGACAATGGTCTGTTAGAGAATAGTGGTCTGCCCCTTACAACAGGAACCGCATGCTCTGGTGCTTCCTCATAGAGATCTTCAGGTACGTGGGTGAAACCCTTACTCACCAATTCCTCTTCGCTAAGCGTAAGGAAAATGGTATTGTTCTTGATCTGATCTCTAATAACACTTTGTGGCACATAATAGACCTTTGGCAAGAAACTACCACGCTCCACCAGAATATAACGGGTAAAGCGACCTCGTACTGTACCAAGCCAGTTCCCCTGTTTATCAACGACATTCTGACCGATCTTGAACTTCCAGTGATCAGCTTTCGCCGCTTGATAGACAAGATCAAACTTCTCCTTCACTGGAGCCATAGGGTTTTCCAGGCCCCATCCCAGTATACCGATCAACACCAATGGAAATACAATCAGCAATATCCAGGGGGCAGTGAAAACCAACAGTAACGCGACTATCGCAATAACCACAGCTATGCTGAGCAGAAGCGGCCAATAACTTGGATTGGGCATATGAATATGCTCTTCCGCCTCTTCTCCATCACCTTCTGGCTGTGCCAGCAGAGAAGCATTCACATCATCTGATACCGAACTGGTACTTTGAGGAAACCTCTCCATAAGCTCTCGTTTTCCTCCAAGCTCTTGAGAATAATCTACGACTTGCGAGAATACCTCCTCGTATTGTCCTACTTCTAAAGATATCAAATATATGAGAAGTATGCAAGCAACCTGGACCTCGGGGCCAATCCATTTCAAAGAAGACGTGTTGCCAGTCAAACCAAGCCGCTTCACCAGTGTCATCCTGAGCGCGAGCGAAGGATCTCTCTGCGGCCAGAGATCCTTCGCTCGCGCTCAGGATGACACAGTGAGATGGTCTCGTCTTTGAAATGGATTGGACCTCGGGGGTGCGTTTCAAATTTTGGCGAGCCTGACCCGTTGAACACGAGGAAACAGCAACTCACAAGAGCAACGACTCGTTCTCTCAGATCTGTTACTCCCCTTGATATCGTTCGTCTCTTTTCATAGCTACCCTTAGATTTTACACTCTTATTCAAGATATTTCTCTATGAAACAGTCGCAATCATGTATTCCTGCCTGGGGCATTTTTTGTCTCGCTCTGCTTGTGCGTGTGCTCTACAATAACACGGTTGCTCACCCTTACTACCCACTGCATGATTCGCTTGCTTATCAAAGCATAGGGTTGAACATAATAAAGGAGCAGTGTTTTTGCCAGTATCCTCATATTCCAACAGTCTACCGAGCACCACTCTGGCCTGGTATCATTGCAGTCATTGCGCTTCTTTTCGGCCCAAGCGACTACTTTGCCCGTCTCTTTTTGTGTTGTGTTGGTTCAGGAACGTGTGTATTGGTCTATCTTTTTGCAAAGAATTTATTTAATTTGCGAATTGGTATCCTGGCAGGAGTGGTAGCAGCTATCTATCCTGAACTCTATATTTATGATGGCTGGCTCTATACAGAATCGCTCTATACCTTTCTCTTCTTTGCTTTCTGCTATGGAGTCTACCAGTTGCAATGTTCACCACAACGAAGCAGGTGGATATGCTGCGGAATCTTGCTCGGACTGCTCACACTGACGCGGCCCAATGGCCTGCTCGTCCTTGTCGCGTTTATTTTCTGGGCTGCTATCATGGGTTGGATAAAGGTGCTGCCGTGGAGTACAGTTACCAGGAGTGTAGTTACTATTACCTTGATTACTCTTGCCCTGGTGGCGCCTTGGACTTTACGCAATTATCATGTTTCCCATGCGTTCATACCGGTAGCTACAGGCGATGGAACCGTACTGCTTGGTGTCTATAATACCATGACACTGACAAATCCAAGTTACCCAGGAGGCAATATAGGAACATGGATCAACCCACTCATATCCAGCCCAGCCGTCACACAGCGATATCCTATCTACACCTGCGCAGCTCCATGTGAAGTTGCACGCGAAGATGCTTATAAAAGTGCTGCCACACAGTGGATACAGAGGCATATCGATGACATGCCTCACTTGCTTACGCTACACTTCTTCAATATGTGGCAGCCAGATACATTTGAAGCTGACCTTCCAACGGTTCGTTTCCCCAACCATAAAGCGACACAACTAGTTGTGCTGATGATGAAGAGCTTTCCAATCGGCATCTTCATTCTGGCAACGTTTGGTCTCCTGGCAACTCTCCGCCAATGGCGTGAACTTCTGTTCAGCTATCTTCTGCTTCTCTTGACAATTGTGGAATGCGTGATCTTCTATGGTATTCCACGTTTTCGCGCTCCTATCGAGCCAATACTTATTCTTTTGGCAGCTGCAGCCATCTGGCGACTGACAAAGATTGCTGCTACACAGTCCAAAGCCTGGCATCACTAAAGGCGACCTCGGTGGGACCAGTGATACTCGCAGCCGCAACGCCAATCTGTCCAGAACCATATGTACTGTCATGCACACTGCCAACATGTTGATCGTTTACATACAAATCGAGAGTTGCGTTACGCGCCACCACAGCAAGGAGGTTAGACACATTCAAGCCCGTATGAATAACTGGAGTTACTCCGCTCACCAATGTTCGGGCATGAGTACCAACCGTGTCAACAAACAGATAAAGACCGTATGAGCCATCACGATCAATACGGAAGTAATAGAACTTCCCTTGATTACCATCGGCGCGGAAGATAACCCCTCCTTCGTCACCCTGGCTAATCGTCATACGTACTTCATAGGCAAAATTGCTGAACTCGGTGGAGCCTGCAATACAGTAGTGGAAGGATCCCACGCGTGTCATACTGACGTGATAAGTACCTTGCACAAATTGACAGGCACTGCCATCAGGACTGGCAGTAGCCGGCCAGTTATTGCCCCCACTATTGTCGTGCAAGAGATCGTTAACAGCAAGTGAGCCACTACCAGGAGAATAAGGAATAGCCACGCTGGCGCTCTTCTGTAGAAGGGGAAAGAGACCAACACTGAGGAATACAAGGAGCAGCACCACCGTTGCCAGCAATGCTATTTTGCGTCCCGACGAAAGATGCGTAACCGTACTGTATGCTCTGCTCGCTATGGCCTTGGAATTGGTGATCGTGGAAGAGACAGGCACAGGAAGCACTCTGGTTTCCCTCGAGGAAACAGAAGGAGTTATATCCGGCTGGGCTTGATTAACTGCAATAGTCAGGAATAATGCACCCGAGGCTCCCCCCGTTGAAGATGGATCACCAAAACCCTCTAACCGAATGACTTGACCATTGTGTACTCCTCCTGGCACAGCCACGGTGATACGCCGTCCCTGTGGCAGAGTGATGGTACGCATTGCTCCCGTTGCCATCTCTGCTTTGTTGATGAGAAGCGTAGCCCGTAAATCACCATCAACGGGCATTCCTGGTATGCTCGCAGTCAAGGGTTCAGGCCGTAGCACGGCTTGTTCCAGAGTGCGAGCGAAAGTGGAAATAGAAGGGAAACGATCCTCAGGACGTTTTGCCAATGCAGTGAGAATAACAGCATCAACAGCAGGAGAAACACGCCGGTTGAGAGTACTCGGAGCCAGTGGCTGCACTCGCATATGTGAATCCATCAATTGCGCTGGTGGCCCTTGAAAGGGCGGTTGGCCTGCTAGCAACTCGTAAGCTATGACGGCCAGTGCGTATTGATCGGTTGCAGGCAGTGCTTGTCCCGTCCACTGTTCAGGTGCCATATACATGAGCAGGCTATTGGCAAGATAGCTTCTACCGAAACTCGTGAACCCAGGTGTTCCTGTATCCACATTAGCCAGTCGTACATCAAAATACTCGGTGTTCTCCCCATCTGCATGAATGAGTACGTTAGATGGGTTAATAGAGTAGTAAACCATTTGCTTGTTGTGAAGCTGCTGTAGAGCATCACCCGTCTTGCGCACAATATGCACTGCCTGCTGTAAAGAGAGCAGGCCATGTTGCTCACGCAGCCAGACTGCAAGTGAACCATCGAATGACATCTTTCTCCCCTCTTTCTCTAATGCATACCAATATAGACGTTGGCCCAATCGTCCGGTGGAGTTATTTCAAGCGGGTTGAGTACTACGCCCTGTACGTAGGGCTTCAGCAAGGCAATTTCCGTCTGCTGAAACAACGGTATCCACGCAACTGCATTGATCAATTGCTGCTCAGCACTGTCATAGAGAAGGATACGATTTGACGGATTCGTTTCGGCATCAGCTTGTTCTAATTGATGCTGCACCACCTGTTCCTGGAGAGCATCCGTACTATTATTTTGACCGTAGTTCATGCTATTCTGCGCTGAACCTTTGTCAAACTGTAACGTCGTCCAATCTTGAGGATCAGGATAGTCAGCGACCCAGCCAGCAAACCACATCTGGATACCCTTCGGGTTATTGACCGCTTGATTTTCCTCGGTCACCGAGGTATTAAACGTCACAGGATCAGGGACCACGTTCACTCCCAGGACACTCTGCCACATCTGCGTCAGCATAGTAATGACTTTGTCTGCAGTCGAAGATTTGCCATACGTTAATTTAATAGGAGGCACTTGTGAGACATCCGACCAACCCTCCTGCTGCAAGCCCACCTGGAGTAGTTGTCTGGCACGATTGAAGTCTCCTTTACTATTCTTTACGCCAGCAGGACCGGTCAGATTTAAGTTGTAGCCCACCATCCCTTGAGGAATAATATGGTAGGAGGGAATCTCTTGCCCACTGTAGATCGTATTGTTAATTGTCTCTCGCTGAATAGAGAGAGCAAATGCCTGGCGAATATAGAGATTATCAAATGGCTTGACCAGGAAATTCATCGCGAGGTAAGAAGTTGCCAGGATAGGTGTCCGGTAATATTCCTTTGTAAGTTGACTGGCTTCATTAAAGCGAGTGCGGGGCACGTAGGTAAAATCGAGCTGACCACTTTGATACTGCTGGTAAGCCGTAGTTGGGTCGGGAACGAAGGAAAAAACAACCTTCTGCAAGATAGGCTTGTAACTATAATAGTAGGGATTGGGCACAAAGTCGATCTCCTTCTTATGCTGGTATTGTGACACGGTAAAGGGACCGGCACCTCCACCCTCTGTCAGGTGTTCGGTGAACTTTGTATTGCCATACTCCTCAATGAGTTTCTTCTCTACGACATAGGATGTGGGGTAAGTCAAGGCATACAGAAAATAGGCAGCTTTTTTATTGGTCTTGATGATCACGGTGTTCGCATCAGGTGTCAGGATGCTGTCTCCGATAATAGTCTTGATCTGACCTGCATACAGCTTGTCGGAATCTTTAATAAGCCCCAGATAAGTTAGGCTATAAGGAGCCTGAAGATTGTGCTGCAAAGCGCGATCAATACTATAGGCCACATCGCTGGAGGTAAGAGAAGTACCATCGCTAAAGGTCAGGTTGGGACGCAGGTGAAATGTCCATTGTAGACTGTCAGCAGACTGCTCCCAGGACTGTGCCAGTTCCGGCTGTACCTGGAGGTTATCGTCCAGTCGGACTAAGCCCACAAAAACCATTTCAATCGCCTGAGCAGAGTAAAGATCTGGTGTAAAGGCTGGATCGAACGATTTGATATCCAGGTCTGCACCCAAGATAGGGAAACGGTAGATCTGCTTATCATACGAAGACCTTGGCGTTCCGTTGACAGTAGACGTGGGAGGAATCGTCGAAAATCCATTGATGCCCGCATTTTTGCCACAGGCAGCAAGCAGGGCCACCATAAGAGATGTAAAGACCAGGAATAATCTCGTGCTAAGTTTCCCATGAGGTTGCATCACTCTTCTCCTTTGCTCTCAATAGATGAATTGCTGTTTACCGAGAGCCAACAACTTATGAAATTCATACTTCATCCAAAGGAAGGGCTTTAGCATTATCCACAGTTGAGAGAAATAATTTTAGGAAGTCCACACTTTTATATTGCGGAACACCACATCGCTACCAGCGTCGGCAACGACGCCGATATGACCACGCAGAGAGGAACTATCGTTGACTTCATCTATATATGAGTTGTTCACATACAGGTCAATACGGCTCCCTTTTGCTACCACTGCAATAACATTGGTTTGATTTGGACCTATGGCGATATATGAGGAAAAGCCGCTGGTCAAAGTCTTATCGCAAGAGGTCCCTGTCATTGTACAGACGAGCAGAGCATACTTCCCATCCTGGCCGATGCGAAAGTAATAGGCAACTGTATCAGTGGCACGCAGCAGAATCCCCCCGCTACTGCCTTTGAGAAGATTCATCTGTACTTGGAAGGTCAAGTCACCAAAATTAGTCCTATGAGCAAGACATATCTGTATAGATGTGTTTTGTGGCATATTTATGACATGGTACGCTCCTGCTTCAAAGACGCAGCTTCCACTCACCTCGTCCCATGCGAAACTGCTGTTCTTATTGAGAGCTTCATTACGTACCAGAGTCTGCATATCAGTATTATACAGGTTTGCTGTCACGGGGGCAGTAGCATTGAACTGCGCTGTGGCTTGTGCAGTCGCGACACCGGAGGTGGGAGACGCCTGCAGAATAGAGGGGCTACCACTACCGGGATTAGGGACATGCCTGGTTGACCCGAAAAAAGAGAAGCTTGTAATACCTGCGATGAGAATGAGTAGAGCAAATCCGAAGAGGAACAATCTCTTCCAATTAATACGAACCGGTGGAAGATCGGGTATGGATTCAATCACTGCTGCTTCCATACTAGATGCCACAGAAATAGTAACGATGAGATTTCCTTTGGGATTATACGGGGAGGAAGCTTCAAGTTGCCTCTCCAGATGAAGCACCTGGCCATTGTGTGCGCCTGCTGGTACTGCGATTTTCACGTGCTGGTTACCTGGCAGTGTCAGAGTACGAATTACTCCGGCCAAAGCTTCTGTTGTACTAATAGTTAGCGTAGTATAAAAGTCATTACTCTGCACAGCTGACGGGATAGAGATGTGAGGTGTATCTTTCACAGGAGAAGAGGCAGAGAGAGGCAGAGGAGAACTCAATACGGTCGCATCATATGGAATAGAAGATGCTATCGAAGGCATGGGCATAGGAGAAGGCAGAGACACAGTTTCAGCCACTGCCCGTTGGAAAGCACGTGCGAAGTCAGAAATGGAGGGGAAACGGGCTTCAGGTTGTTTTGCCATGGCACGCAGAATGACAGCATCAATGGCAGATGGAAGGTGTGGATTAACCGCACTGGGTGGTCGTGGTTGTGCCATGAGGTGCTGATACATCATCTGTTCTTGTGTGCCCTGAAATGGCAGGTGGCCTGTCAGGAGTTCGTAGGTCATGATCGCCAGCGCATATTGATCGCTTGCAGGTAGAGCATTACCACTCCACTGTTCGGGAGCCATGTACATCGGCGTCCCTCGAATGGTTCTACTCATATTAAGATTTGCCTGAGAAAGGCGTGCAATACCAAAGTCGGCTAGCAGGAGATCTGGCCGATCGGGTGTATCCTTCCGACTGCGCACAAGAAAATTTGAAGGTTTCACATCACGGTGAATGACTTGGTTGTCATGGGCATACTCTAGCGCGTCAGCAGCCTGTTGAATAATATGTGTAACCTCATGAGGCGGGAGCATGAGCGTTCCATGACGTTGACGTAACCAGGCGGAGAGGGATCTTTCTGGACAAAATGGTGTGACGAGGTACGTGACTGTCATACCATCAACCATCTCCTCACCGAAGTCAAAGAGAGGTAGGATATTGGGATGGCTAAGTACGGCAATCGTCTGAGCTTCGCGCTGGAAGAGAGCCATTGCTTCCTTAATCGCTTCACTATTAGCGGTCTCGCTTTGCACAATCTTGAGAGCTACTTGCCGCTTAATGCGCTGGTCTTCTGCAAGATATACATTGCCTGCCCCACCATGTCCTATAAGACGAAGGAGGCGATATCGACCAAGTTGTAGTCCTTCAGAAAGCATTTCTACCAGCCTACGTGTTCATAAGGCTCTTTCTTCGGGAAAGTGCCTTTTTCTCTATACGGACGCTTTGATGCCAAATGTAGAAGAGATCATGAGAAGAACAACAACACACTGGACAGTCCCTCTATTCCAACTACAAGTTCGGCTACGATTTACACTCAAGAACAACCAAAAAGGAATAGATGATACTGAAACTACAGTGACGAAAACAACAACCCCTATTGTTTCCCTGCTACAGTATAAGCTAAACTTCTTCCGTTTGCAAGTAACCAAAGCATCCTGCTAAAAATCTCTCAGGTGGTACAATAAAAGCCGAAATACTTTCTCTACCACATCATCCATAGGAAGCAACGTTATGCTTATTAGACGTATTCAACTCAATGATGCCAAACAATTCCTCCGTCTCCGTCTCCAATTAGACGAGGAAACGCCATTCATGTTGTTTGAGCCAGGAGAGAGGAGCATCGATATAGAGGAACAGAGACACCAGGTAGAGCAAGTGCTGCTCAGTGAAAATCAGATGATCTTTGTGGCTGAACACGAGGAGCAACTAGTCGGCTACCTGGGTGCTAGCGGTGGCTACGCCAGACGCATCCGCCACCGGGTGGAGATTGTGATTGGTATTCTCGAGGCATTTACAGGGCAAGGGATTGGCTCACAATTGTTTATAGTGATGGAAAAATGGGTGCGGGAAAAGCAGCTACATCGTTTAGAATTAACAGTGATGACACACAATGCTGCCGGTGTTGCGTTATATAAGAAACAGGGGTTTACAATTGAGGGCGTGAGGCAACATGCTATGGTCGTAAACGATCACTATGTAGATGAGTATTATATGGCAAAGCTTCTGGAGTAGCCGCCATGCCTACCCTTTGAGAGATGGATCATAGATACTTGAAAACTAATGGGGTATCTTGTATTAAAAAGATGGCGAGGTGACTAATAGCATTTTTCTGCTCCTGTAGACTAAGAAGAGAGGATATTCTTCAATGAAAGAGGGAGCATATATTCTATGTCAGGTACAACTAAAACACATGAACCAAGAGTTATTATTATTCCTAAATCAGCACAAGCCCAAGCAGGAAGCGAGCGGCAGAGAAAGCGCAAGCCGCATATCATTACCGTGCTGCTCTCACTGCTTGCTCTGATTGCTCTTATCCATTTCATTGCTGTGATGCATGGAGGCACATCTAGCGCAGCCACGC
>WNGL01000651.1_pt1 | contig 69993 bp, 74 predicted proteins | sample 5400591 | NCBI WGS metagenome assembly WNGL01 (sample SAMN13153377, study PRJNA577476) | soil metagenome | isolation source: 80 cm soil or saprolite under Garry oak tree replicate 1 | place: USA:California | collected 2016-06-15 | reverse complement strand
AGGACGTGGACGATACGGCGCTTCATTGGGCGGCGCTCATGGATGGGAATTATAACTCGCAATGGCGGTGATGAGTCCGGGGATGGTGTATTCCGTGGCTTCAATGTGCACCGGAAAACCGAGTTCGCATAGCGTAGCGGAAGTGATGGGGCCGATCGAGGCGAGCTGAATACCTTCCAGGTTCGCGTGGGGCGGACCTGCCCTGAGCGAAGTCGAATGGGGCCCTCGCCCGCTAAGCAGCGCCACGAAATTCCTGACTGTCGAGGAACTAGTGAAGGTCACAACATCCGGCCTGCGCTTTGAGTTTTTCATGACCGCTCGCAATCGTCTCTTCGATGAAGCCGGCACAAGCGTTTCGTAGGCTTCGACAACATCCACTCGCGCTCCCATCTTCCGCAATTCCCGCGGAATTACGTCTCGCGCAACTCTGGCCCGCGCCAGCAGCACACGCTTCCCTTCCACCTTGCCGCGCAAGCTTGCGACGACCGATTCGGCCATGTATTGCTCGGGCACGAGAGCCACTTTGAGTCCTAGCCTTTCGATTTCGCTTTTGGTAGCCGGGCCGATTGCGGCAATTTGCAAGTGCGCAAATTGGGAGCGTTTAATCTTCCATCGCTTCATCCGCGCGGACAGCGCCTCCACCCCATTCACGCTAGTCAGAATGAGCCAGTCATATTCGGTGATGCGCTTGAGTCCTGCGTCCAATGGCCCGTAAGAACGAGGCTTGCGAATCTCGATGAAAGGGATTTCAATGACTTCCGCACCCACCGCTTTCAGCCCAGCGGAAAGCGCACTCGCTTGATCCCGGGCTCGGCCAACGAGTACACGAACCCCCGCGAGAGGAAACTCCTGGGAGGGTAAATGGTCTGAAGAGCTCATGGCGAGCCCAAACCTTGCTCTTTCATCATTGCAGCAACCGCCGCGACTGCTGAATCCGAGCTGCGCGCGAGCGACTGGATCACATTCTCTCGTTCAGGTTTGGTTCGATTCTGACTCAGTTTGAATTTTGCCTCCACGCGTGTGGCAGTGATTTCAAAGCCGACGATGTGCCGCAACATTCGGCTTTGGTATTGCTCGCTGAGGGATGGCCACTGCGCCGCGTAAGACGAATCAAAATGCCCGATCACCTCCTGCAGCAGCTGTCTGAGTTGGGCTTCGTCGGCAAAAAATGTTCCGCGGCCGTAAACGTGAACGGCAGCGTAGTTCCAGGTAGGAACACTTTCGCGGATCTCATACAAGGTGGGGGAAATGTAGGCATGAGGGCCGTGAAAAATCACCAGCGATTCTTGATCTTGCCTTATGGAGTTCCAGTGCGGATTCGCCTTGGCCATGTGGCCGCGCAGCTGCACTCGGCCGTCAACTTCCCGCACCAGGATTGGAAGATGTGTGGCGAACGGGCCGCTGTCAGTAGCTGATATCAAAATGGCGAATGGGTTCGCCTGCATGAAGCCGAGAGCAACGGCGCGATCCTCAACGCGGTTATATTCAGGGATGTACACATCAACTCCGATCTAGAGCATTGTGCAAATTCGGCCATCGCCTTCTCTTGCGATCTGAATCTCAGAACTCAAGGCTGTTGCGGAACCGCTGCGCCTCGGGCATAGACTTCATTCAATATTTCTGCGCCACCGCGTTGCAAAAGGCTTTCCCCGGTCGCTTCACCCAGCGCCAGGGGATCACTGCCGGCCGCGGACTCGCGCAGCAACACGCTTCCATCCGGGCTAGCGACTATCGCCTCTAGATGCAACACACCATCCTGCAGCTTCGCATTCGCACCGATCGGCACTTGGCAGCCGCCACCTAATTTTCTTAGCAGTGCACGCTCACAATCGGTTTCACAGTGGGAAGCGCCGTCATCCAAAAACGCGAGCGCTTCCCTCACGGCTCGATCACCGGCGCGAATTTCGATCGCGAGCGCCCCCTGGCCTGCCGCTGGACACATGACTTCAACCGGAATGATCTGCCGGACCAATTCTGTCCTACCCAAACGCCGCAGACCAGCTAAAGCAAGAATTACCGCGTCGTACTCACCCGACTCCAGTTTTCGCAGTCGCGTATCCACATTTCCGCGCAACGGGTGGACGACCAGGTCCGGACGGACTGCCTTGAGCTGAGCCTCGCGCCGCAAGCTGCTGGTGCCCATCCGCGCTCCTTTTGTCAATTCTTCAAGAGAAGAGTAATTCTTCGAACACAGCGCGTCCCTCGGGTCTTCACGCGCCAGCACCGCAGCGATCTCGAATTCCGCAGAAAGGTCCGTGGGCAGGTCCTTCAAGCTGTGCACGGCCAGATCAATGCCGCCCTCCGCCAGCACCTCTTCAATCTCTTTTGTGAACATCCCCTTGGCGCCGACTTTCGCGAGGGCAACATCGCTGATCTTATCGCCGGTGGTGTGAATGATCTGAATTTCGACTTCATGTCCGCGTGCGCAAAGCTGGGCGGAGATGTGATTTGCCTGCCACAGGGCCAGCTCCGACCCGCGCGATCCGATCTTCAATCGCAAGCATCAGCTCCTTCGCTCGGGTTCGTCGTTTGTCTCTACGGTTGAATTGTCTTCCAGCGGCGCTGCATGTTTATCAGGCAAGTTAAAGAGTTTCTTGAAGGAATCAATCAGCGTGGTCACCTCTGGCCCAGCAGCTGCGGTTTTCAGACGGCTGATCGGGGTATGCAGAATCTTGTTCACGATGCCGCGAGTCAGTGCCTCCACGGCCGTCTCCTGCTCGGGTGAGAGCTGTCCCAGACGTCCGCGTACCCGGTCCAGTTCTGCCTGGCGAATCGTCTCAAAATGGTCTTGCAGCGAAACGATGGTCGGGACTACATGCAGAGTTTGCAACCGCGCCTGAAACCGCTCGACCTCCACGTCAATGATGCTCTCGGCGTGTTCTGCCTCTTTCCTCCTGCCTTCGACGTTTGAGGTGACCGCCTCCTGCAGATCGTCGATGTCATAAACAAAGATGCCATCCAGCTTGTTCATTTCAGGATCAACATCCCGAGGAACTGCAATGTCGATGAAGAACATCGGGCGGTTTTTCCGCCGGCTCAGAAACTTTTCGCCATGCTCTCGGCGGAAGATGGCCGCAGGAGCTCCGGTTGACGTGATCACGATGTCAGCTTGTTCGCAGTGATCGTATAGCGCGTCAAATCGAATTGCCTGTCCGCCGAAGCGGGAGGCCAAAGCGACTGCCCGATCATAGGTGCGGTTGGCCACGAAGATCGGCCCCGCTCCTCGTGCCACCAGATGCCGTGCCGCCAGCTCCGACATCTTGCCGGCGCCGACCAGACAGACTTGTTTCCCTTCGAGCGATCCAAAGATCTTGCCCGCGAGCACGACCGCAACCGAAGCAACCGAAACCGACGACGACCCGAGTGTGGTCTCAGTGCGAACCCTTTTCGCGACTGCAAACGCACGGGTGAGCAACAGATCCAGATACGACTGTACTGCCCCTGCGGCCCGCGCCGTGGCGTAAGCCTCCTTCACTTGCCCCAGGATCTGCGGTTCTCCCACGATCATTGAATCCAAGCTGGAAGCCACGCGAAACACGTGCCGCACTGCGTCGCTCTCGCGATACTCGTAAAGATGGGACTCGTACGAGGCCGACTCCAGACTGAAATATTGCCGCAGAAACTGTCGCAAGTCGGTGCTTCCGTTCACGGTGTGGGCCAGAATCTCCACGCGATTGCAGGTGCACAAGATCATTGCCTCGCCGACGCCGGGAAGACCCATCAACTGCTGCAATGCTTGCGGGAGCCTGCGCTCCGGGATGGCGAGCTGCTCCCGCACTTCGACAGGAGCGGTCTTGTGATTGACGCCGATGAGTTGGAAATTCATGGCCGCGCCAGCCTGTGAACCGCACTGAAGTAGTTCGCGGCCCACGCCACAATCGCCATTGCGAACGCGCCAGCTGCCAGATATGCTGCGCGCCGGCCGCGCCAGCCAGCGCTCCACCGGGTATAAACCAATACCAGGTAGACGGCCCACATCAGCACCGAAAGCAGAATTTTAGGATCAAGAATATCGATGCGCCCGAATCTCGCCTGCGCAATTACCATCCCCGCCGCCAAGCCCGCGGTCATGAACGGGAATCCCACGAGCAGGGACCGGAAGCCGATTTCATCTGTTACTTGAAGCGCTGGCAGTCGCGATAGGAGTCCACCTGGACGCTTTGCTTTCAAACTGCGTTCCTGGATCAAATAGAGCAGGCTTGCGCTGAAACTAAGGACGAGGGCCGCATATCCCGCAAAGATCAGCGAAATGTGGGCAACCAGCCAACCCGTGCGCGCCGTGGAGGAAGTCAGAACAAAGGGTTCCTGCCCAGTCGCTCCCACAAACGTGAGCAAGAAAACCAGCGGGAACACAACGATCCCTGGTGAAGTGGTCTGGTACAGCAGGTACACCAGCAGAAAGACCACCATGATCAGAAATCCGAGAACCGAAACTGCGAGCGAGAGAGAGGCCAGACTTGACTCGCCGGATTGGCGCACCGCCTCTGCGATCGCCACAAAGTGAAAGATCATTCCCAGATACGCAGCATGGAGCGAAAGCCGATTCAATAGTTCTTTGGTGCGGGTGAGCGCCACCAGGACGTAGATTAGTCCGAGGCCATACAGAGCGAGAGCCACCCGCAGCCAGACAATAGCCATATGGGAAAGTCGAGGGCGAAAGCGAACCCGCCCGTTCCCGCCATTATATCGGCTGAACTGTTTCTCTTTGCGAAACCAGTTCAGCGCCGCGTCTCATGAGATCCGGACTGCCTTGGCCTGAGCGCTGTTGATTGATCGGGAAGCTATAGACAGTGAGACGAACCGACCGAAATGAAGTGCTTGACTGGCCGCGCCTGCGGCGGCATGATTCCAGGTAAGCTGTGCGGGTTGTGTCTGATGGAGCGCTAACCAGATGCGTACAGTCTTATCCAGGCCAACCCTGTTGCTTTCGCGACCATCTTTCTACTGCGAATTTGAGTAGACGCGCGCGCGATCCGGGATTTTAAGCCGTCACTTGCAGTCGACTCTGACAGGTGGTGACTTCTTTCTATGGATGTAACCGTAAGAGAACATCTGCGAAAACTCGAACAACGTCTCCAGCTGCTTAGTCAAGAGATCATGGAGAACCGCACCCCGGGACGATCGCAATAAACTGGAAGCGGAGATTCGAGCAGTGAACCTTGCCATTACTCACTACCGCCAAGCGCTGGAGCTGGAAGAAGGCCTACCCACAGGGCGATGAACAGGTCAGTGTTTCTTGCTCGCCTTCTTTGCCTTCGCCGACTTCGGCGATGATTTCTTGGGCGGCGCTCTCTTAGCAACCTTGGTTGCAGCTGGCGCCGGGGCAACCTTCGGCGCTGGCTTCTGCGGGACTTGAGTCGGTTGTGCGTGCTTGGGAGGCGTTGCCGGAGTCGACGGACCTGTCGCCCCTTTCCCTTTCTTCTTTGCGCCTTGTGCAGTCTGGGCCGGTACCTCAGCAGTTGCTGCCTTCGCGCCCCGGCCTCGTTTTGGAGGCGGTGGAGGAGGCGGCGGTGGTGGCGCCAAGGGCTTCAGAAACTTTAAGATCTCAGTCCGCGAACGCAACTTCCCATCCAGCAACAGCATGAATACTTCGTCAGCAATTTTCGGATATTCCGGCAACTGCGGCGTGATGTAGAGCTCCGTCATCTCCGCCAAAGGGACCTTCTGCTGCACTTGCCGCCATTTGGTGAAGAAGTTCTTGATCTTCTGCGCCACGGTTTGCTGCTTGGCGGTAACCGCGAGAAAAAGCACCATTTCCTGCCGGGCGCTCGAAAGCAGCTTCCACGTGCGCGACGGAGTGGCCGCTTCCTTACCGGTCAGCCGCTTGGCAAGACTCTTGGCGTTATCTTCCAGATCGCGCCAGGCCTCGGCCAGGTCTCTGCGCGGAATCATCTTGCGAATGTCAGAGACTTCCTTGTCGTTGAGCCTCGCAGTCAGAAAATGCAGGACCGCCGGCGCAGGATCGGGAGAATAGCCAAACTCGTTCATCTGCTGACGGGTCTTCATCAACTGCGACAGCCCGGTCGTATCCACCTTGGCAGTCGTCCAGTGCGGACTCAGCACCTTCAGCCAGTTTTCTTTCTCCAGCACTCGAACAATGTTCAGCGGATCGTCTTCGTAAGCCAGTTGCTCGATCTCATAACCGATCGCGCGATTGGTGATGTATTCGATGTAATTGTTTTCCTTTGCCGATTCGTACCTGGCCTGCGTCCGTTCTTCTAACGGCCAATGAAAGCGCGCGGAGAACCGTAACGCCCGGATCAGCCGCGAAGGATCTTCCACAAACGCGTAGTTGTGGAGCACGCGCAGCAGCTTGGCTTCGATGTCGGCCGCACCGTTGAATGGGTCCATCAACAGCCCGCGCGATCCGGGGTTCAGCGACAGCGCCATCGCATTTACAGTGAAATCCCGCCGCCGCAAGTCTTCAATAATCGTTGCTGGAGTCACTACGGGAGGCTTGCCCGTCTTCTCATAACGCTCGATGCGTGCGCTGCTGACCTCGGCGCGGACTCCGCCTGGCAAGGTGACATAAATGACCTTGAGGTCGTCGTCGGCCGCCGAAACTACGGCCCCGGCCCGCTCCAATTCTTTTTGCAGTTTGAGGGGATTCCCCTGGACGGTGAAATCCAGGTCGCGGATGGCGAAGCCGCTGATGATGTCTCGCACCGCCCCGCCGGTGAGGTAAACGTTCATTCCGGCGGCACGGGCGATGTCCTGAACCAGGGTGACGCCCTTCTGCTGGTTCGGCGTCAGCCGGAGCTCCATCGTGTATATGTAGTCAGCCATTCTTGGTCTGGAACTGCTGCCCTACAACCTGGCCCGGCACCCACGAAGATTTCCACAGCCCTGCCTGTGGAAATCTTTAAATCTCCTATAAGTGCTTATAAGTGAGTAGGTTAGTTTCGCCATCGGAGGCTGAGTGAACTACCGAAAATAACATAATGTTATTGTTTTGGCTACTGTGAACCTGGATACCCGATCGTTTTTCCCGCAAAAGTGCGAGAATCGGAGGAATTGAATCATTGAATCATCGGGGATTGAATCATTGGCTGATTGCAGAATTGCCGAATTGTCGAATTTAGTGCGGGTACGCACCACAGATGTCAACCAATCCGAAAATTCCAAAATTCCCACCATTCGTAAATGATTCAATCCCCGATGATTCAATGATTCAATTCCCCCATGCCTTCCACCCACAAGAAAGTCATCGTCCGCAAAGTTGACCGCGACACGGTAAACGGCCATGTCTCGCCGTCACACTTTGTCCACGACGGCAAGCTGGAGCTGCTGAACACCTCCGGCAACGTGGTGGCGATTGAACTCACTGACATCAAATGCGTGTTCTTCGTGCGCGAATTCGCCGACACCGATTCCCTCTCGCGCAAAACCTTCACCACCCGCCCGCGCTCCGAAGGCCTGTGGGTGCGAATCAAGTTTAAAGATGGTGAAGTCCTCGAAGGCCTGATGCCCAACGACCTCACCCTGACCACTGCCGAAGGCTTCCTGATCAATCCTCCCGACCTGCGATCGAATGTTCAGCGCCTGTTCGTCCCGCGCACGGCGCTGGAGTCACTGACGGTGCTGGCAGTAATTGGGGCGACCCGACGACAAAGGAGAGGGACGGAGGATGTGCGGCAAGTGCCAATGTTCGGGGAGTGATTTTGTTGCAAGTCTTCTCTAATGTGGCATAATGGGCGCCTTCCCCCAAAAGATCCGAGGGCGTTCGTCAGGAGACTCAGATATGTTCAAGTGCCTCGTGCCCTTTCTCGCTCTTTTGACGGGAATAGCTGCCGCTGGAGATTCACAGCTGATAGGCGCAGGCGCCCTGGGCATTTCAGGTGCTAACTGGGAGCAGGGCGGAATCGGCGGCGTTGAGATTATCCAGGTCTCACGGGATAGTTCCGCTGGACTCGCTGGTCTGCATGTCGGGGACGTTATCACAGACGTTAACGGGAAGCATGTTGGCTCAATTCAGGAGTTGTCCGACCTACTAGCCCAATTGGACGCCGGTACCAAGGTCAGCGTCGGTTACATCATTAAGACCCAGCTCGGCTGGATGCCGAAAGACGCGGTCGTCATTCTCGCTAAGAAAGATTACGACCCCAATCCAGCAGATACTAATCCTGCGGCAGAGCCGACCAAACATACTGGTGTTCCGGTGCAGTTGACCAATGCTGCACCAGATCCCCCGGTGCTCACCATCAGGACGCAGAAGCCGCTGACGAATCAGGATGTGGTGGATCTGCCCAACGAAATCGGCATCTATATGCGGCAAAATGGAAAACTGATCGACATTGAACCAGAAGTGGTGAACTGGCGGACGGGCGGTGTGATCAAGACAATGGCGACCGTCGGCTTAGACAAAGGCCACGTGAATGGGACCATTCCCGGGCCTCACAGCGGACTGATTATTTCATGGGCCAGACTTGGCCTAGCGGGTCCGCTTGAATTCTATATCCGGTGCCCAGAGGGGAATTCCGCATCCGAATACCAACTTTTGCGGCTTTGGGACAAAGGGAATCGCCGGGAGTTTCGCTCCGTTACAGGCGGAATTCTTCATCGTTCGGGGGGTGCTCAGCTCAACGAAGTCGCATTTAAGTTCGAGAAGATCGCCCCTCGCACGTACAAAATTCAACTGAACGACCTCAAGGCCGGTGAGTACGGCTTCCTTGCCCCTGGCGCCATTGCGAGTTCCAATGCGGCATCGCTCGGCAGGATTTATACCTTCCGAATCCCTGAATAAAAGAATGATTTGTTGGCTGGTGGATCCTGCCTCTTGTCGAACTTCCCGGCCCGCTGAAGACGATTCCGATTTGTACCGCTTCTGAAGCGCACCTAACGAGAAGCAGGAAGCCCCGCAAAGACAACCGTCTACAGATTCGAGGAAAATGTGACTCTGTGCGAAGTCTCTCTCTCGGTGAGAGCAGATGTTTTCCCAGCATTCCACCATGCTTTGCTTATGGGAAGGACCGCAAAACTTCGGCCGTCGCTGATACAGCTAGTCCCGAGTCTGGGACCAGTTCAATTCCGTGTCTGTGAGCCGGAAGCACGATATTCGCAATGTCGGCTTTATCGAGGATCACAAGGGCCCATCTACCAATACAGAGTCCATCCGCCTGCTTCAATCGATTCTCAGCCCACGCATAGCTCTTTGATCCGCTGTTCTCTCGGTGTAGACCCTCGAGAACCTCTCCGAACGTGACATCCTTCACAGAGTCATAATCTAGATTGGTTTCTAGTCTAAACGCCCGGAAATATCGCTTCGTCTTTGGTGAGTAGTGCCGCAGATCGAAACCTGGTCTCGGCTGCCGCGCCGCCGGGAGGGCACGGCTTCCAGCCGTGCCGATGGGAATTCGAGAACGATTCAACGGCACGACTGAAAGGCCTGCCCTGAGTGGAGGCGAAAGGAGTGTCCGCCCCACTCGGGCCCGCAAATCCCCGTACTAAAAGCGTCAACTCGTCTTGAATGGGTTGAGAATGCGCACACCCAGTTGCTTGAAGTCGCGCTCGTTCCTGGTGACCACAATCAGGCGGTGGACGCGGGCGGTGGCAGCAACTATTTAGATCTCGCGTGAGCAACGGCCAGAAGGCCTACAAAATTCATCCGGGTTTACAAACCTTTACTTCGATCACGCGAGGACCCTTGCATCTTATCGAGTATGCTCTCGATCGTGGAGCTGCTTCTCTAATCTCAGTTACTGCTTTTAGGTGAATGATGCACGCGATGCGGCGAGGTGCTGGAGGTTTGGGGCAAGTCTCAGGATTCATTCGTCGAACAAAGTTCTGGACAGGAAGGTTAGCTTTGCTCTCGGCGGCATTGGTCCTGCTCGGCAACGAGGCGATGTCTGCCCAGCAGGCGCCGAATGCGGCGGAGGCAAATACGCCCGCGGATGAGGCGAAACCGGCAACCGTTTCCGTGGATGTAAGAGTTGTTAACGTGCTGGCTACGGTTCGGGACAAGCACGGCAAAATCGTCCCCAATCTCACAAAAGACGACTTCACCCTGGAGGAGGACAGCCATCCGGTAACCATCGGCTATTTTTCGAGAGAATCGGACTTGCCGCTGACCCTAGGTCTGCTAGTGGATACAAGCAGGAGCCAGAGGCAAGTTCTGGAACAGGAACGCGGTGCCAGCAAGACTTTTCTGGACCAGGTGCTGCGGGAGAAGGATGCCGCATTCTTGATTCATTTCGACAGAGAGGTTGAATTGCTGCAGGACCTGACTTCCTCGCGAGAGAAATTGGAGGAGGCACTCGAGTCATTGCGCAGGCCGTCTCCGTACGACCAGGACAATTCTACTGACACGGGCGGACCAGACCGCGGCAGCGAGTCATCCCGCGGAGGGCGTGGGCGTGGTACGCATGGAGGAGGCACGGCACTCTATGACGCAATTTATCTGGGATCCGATGAATTGATGAAGAAGCAGCAGGGACGAAAAGCTCTGATCGTCCTCTCGGACGGGGTGGACCGAGGCAGCAAAGAGAGCCTGGAGAGCGCAATCGAAAGTGCTCAACGCGCCGACACGTTGGTTTACTCCGTGCTGTTTAAGAGCGAAGAGGAGCTCGGCGACCGTGGCGGGTTCGGTTATCCAGGACGGGGAGGCGGCCCAATGGGCGGCGGTCACGGTGGGGGGCGCAGATCGCCGCAGGAAGAGCGTCCCGATGGAAAGAAGGTTTTGGAACGGATTTCGAAAGAAACGGGCGGACGTTTCTTTGAAGTCTCGAAAAAGCAGCCGATCGATCAGATTTACAGCAGCATTCAGGAGGAATTACGCAACCAATACAGCCTCGGCTTCACGCCCGGCAAAGCTGACGCGGCTGGCTATCACAAAATACTGCTTATCACCAAGCAGAAGGACACAGCGATCCAAACGCGAGACGGATTTTATCTGGCGCCGTGAGCTGCTAAGAGTCGGGTCTGCTCCTGAGACCCTGTTTCGCACCATCTAGCAATCGGGCGCTCTTTCACCTCTCCTCTCCGTTACAATCACTTGCTAACCTTTCATGAAACTCTCTGCTATTGCCGCCGCCCTCGGCGTTCGTCTGGAAAGCGGCTCTCCGGATACGGAAATCACCGGAGTGGCTGGCATCGAGACGGCTGGGCTGGGGCAGATGACTTTCATCTCCAATCCCAAGTATGCGGCGGCGGCGCGGACGACGAAAGCCTCTGCCGTCATCGTGGCCGAAGACTTCCCTGCTATCCCCACGGCCATGCTGCGCAGCAAGAATCCATATCTGGATTTTGCCCACGCCCTCGAATTGTTCTATCAGCCGCCGCAATATGCTCCCGGAACTCATCCGACTGCGGTGGTTCATCCTTCCGCAAAAATCGCCTCCGGAGCCCACATCGGGGCCTATGTCGTCATTCAGGAAGATGTAGATATCGGCCAGAACGCGGTGCTACTGCCGCACGTGGTCATCTATCGTGGAGTCAGGATCGGAACGAATTTCATGGCTCATTCACATGCGATCGTGCGCGAGTTCTGCCGTATCGGCGACAACGTTGTGCTGCAGAACGGAGTCGTAGTCGGCGGCGACGGGTTCGGTTTCGCTAAAGACAACGACGGCCACTGGCACAAGATCGTGCAATCCGGGCCGGCGGTCATTGAAGATGAAGTTGAAATTCAGTCCAATGCCTGCATTGACCGCGCCAGCGTTGGCGAAACGCGCATTTCCCGCGGCGCGAAGGTCGACAACCTGGTCCAGGTGGGACATGGCTCCAAAGTCGGCGAAGACACATTGTTGTGCGCACAAGCTGGCCTCGCGGGATCAACGGACGTGGGAAAGAGTGTGATTCTCGCTGGGCAAGTCGGGGTTGCGGGACACTGCAAGATTGGAGATGGCGCGATTGCCACGGCACAAAGCGGAATCCCGAATGATGTTCCTGCGGGCGCGATCGTCAGTGGTTATCCTGCCATCGACAATAAGTTGTGGCTGCGTTGCGTGGCAGTGTTCAATCGGCTGCCGGAACTCGCGAAGTTTCTTCGAAGCAAAGAACGCGAGTAGCGCGGGGAACGAACAGACACCAGGTCCCTCGACTTGAGAATGGTTCGCGCGCGAACTATTCTGCGGCGCTCGGGATGACAAATTGTGGAAGGAAGCGTACGACGCAGTATCAGCTCTGGTATTCCTCTGGCAGCCCGCTATTAATTGCCACCCGTACTTTCTCCATCAGATCATCGCGGCTGCCAAACTCGGCAGGCTCTACCGGCGGGTGAAAAATCATCGTCACCAAACCGGGTTTGATCGAGAACCTTCCCTTCGGCATAACATAATAGGTGCCCGCAATCGTGACCGGTACGACGGGGGCCCGGCATTCCTCGGCAAGATAGAATGGACCTTTCTTAAACGGCATGAGCTTGCCGTCGAATGACCGGTGGCCTTCCACATAGATCGTCATGTGAATTCCCTGTTTCACCACTTTGGCAGCGGCCCGTACCGCGGAAATACCGGCATCACGATTTCCGCGATCGACTGGAACCAGGGACGCCATGCGCATGGCCTTCCCCAAAATCGGATAGCTAAATAATTCCTGCTTCGCCATCACTGAGGTGCGACCGGGAATCAAAGGTAGCAGCAGCGGTGGATCGATGTTCGATACATGGTTCGACATGAAGACATAAGTCCGCGCGCGATCAAGCTGATCCAGGCCGATCGTCCGCACTCGCACTCCAGCGATACGCACCCCCGTCCAAGCGCCCCACATGCCCACTTTGTAGAGTAGCCGGATGTCGCCGGTGATCAGTACCCACGGAAAACAGAACAGTGCTGCAGTCGGCAATACCACCGCCCAGAAACTGAGCATGAGGATCGTTCGAATCACGGCGTAGTGTCTTTCGCCCCGAACAACCAGGCGGCACGTCTGGCCCGTTGTTGCGGAGTAATGTCGTGCACGTCCTGAAGCTGAAATACCATCTGCTCGCGGCTGCCGAGCCTCCAGTCCAGCCGAGGTTCGGTGCCGTCTCTGCGTATAACCAGACGGAGGAGAGCTCCCGGGCCCAGACTCATGACCTGAGCTTCAAAGTCTCGCCCAGCGGGTTTCCCGTTGATCTGGAGAATGACGTCTTCCGGTTTCAGACCAGCACGTTCCGCTTCGCTGCCTGAGGTAACTTGCACCACGCTCGGCGGCTGATCAAATTTCTGTACGGCCTCGAAGCCTGCATCAGCAAGCGTAACCTGGGTTTTGACCACATGCAGACCTACCCTCGCAAACAAACTATCCCACGGGACCTCGGCTACTCCGCTGACATACTGGTGAAAAAACTCTCGCAAGTCCGAATGACTGAGTGTTTCGGCGGCTTTCCGAACAGCGTCCGAATCCGCAAAGAACTTCCCTTGCTTGGCGTAATGCGTGTTCATCCAGCGAAATAGCTCGCGCAGGAACGACTGATCATGACTCGCATCGCGCATGACAAGATCCAGTAAAACTCCCAGCAACTCCCCCTTGTTGTAGTAGGAAATGCTTCGCTCGGGAAGGCCGTAGTAGGGATATTTCTCCAACCACGCGTCCATGCTGGCATCCTCAACCGATTGGGTTAGATGGGCAGGCCGATTCTCCAGCTCAGTAATTTCTTGCGAAAGATGGTCCAGATAATGCCGCTCGTCCAGCACTCCAGCCCGCAGCCGGATGTACTCCCCAACCGTGCTGTCCACGCCTTCGCTGAACCACAGCGCGGTGGTGAAATTCTCCTTTGTGTAGTCAATGGGCTCCAGGGACTGCGGGCGAATGCGCTTGACGTTCCACAGATGGAAGAACTCGTGCGCGGTAGTCCCCGAGAACTGCTCAGGATTGTCAGTGATATTCTTCGTCGGCAGCGTGATCGCCGTGCTGTAAGCATGTTCCATGCCCCCGCCGCCGGGCGAATCGGAAACGTGATAGATAAACATGTAGCTCTGAAATGGACAGTCATCCATCCAGCTTGTGGCCGCCGAGACAATGCGTTGAATTGTGGGAACAATTCTTTCGAGGATCGCCTTCACATCGCTTGGATCATCCGCAGAACCATCCTTCCGATCTAGAATCACTCTGTACTTTCCGCAACTACCAGTGAAGTCGCTCTCCGCAAATGTCCCTATTTCTACGGCTGAGTCCACTAAGCGATCGTAGTTTTCTGCTACGTATGCGCCGTTGTTCTGCGGCAGCGGCGTTGCAATCTTCCAACCTGGCGGTAGGTCGCGGAATTCAACCTCGGATGGAGCGTCTCGCCCGTCGTCTGCATATACGAGGATTTCGGCGAGATTGAAAAAAGCGTGGCGCGAGTTTAGCTGCGCGCCGTAAGGATCGGGGCTATCGCTAAACATTTCATATTCGACGCGTGCTCCGTTTTGCGTTCCACTCATTTTCCAGCGGCTTGGATTCAACACAGTGACCGCCAGAGCACGGCCGCTCGCATCTTTGGCTCGGATCCAGTTCATGGACTGCGAGAAATCACGCACTTGATAAAGCGCATTCCACACTGGAAGCTGCAACTCATGCGTGTCATGGCCGGGAGGAATTTCCACTGTGACTTGGACAAGATGACGCTCCGGGCTAGCAAGCGAGATGATGTAATGGACAGGGGTCTGCGCAAAAAGTGGTGAGCTGTAGAAAACCAGGACCGCGAGCCACGAGGCACGCCGGAAGAGGCTCACCGCGGGCTTCTCTCCTCAACAGAAGCCATCATCCTTAGAGATTCCAGCCGCTGCGGTAGTTTTTCATAGATCCCGCCAAATCCGCCGTTAGACAGAATGGCTACGACATCGCCAGAGCGCATTTCCGGCGCGCACAGCTTCACGATGCTCTCCACGTCAGCAAGCACGCGGGCTCGATGCCCTGTACTTCCCAGTTGCGCGGCAACCACGGCCACATCCAGGCGCTCTCCTTCCGGAATTGACTCGGATTTGAAAACGTTGGCGATAACCACTTCATCGGCGATGCTGAGGCTCTTTGCCAGTTCCTCCTGAAACACGTTGCGACGCAGTGTGTTCGAGCGCGGCTCAAGAATTGCCCACAAGCGCCTGCCCGCATAACGCGCTCGAAGGGCATTCAAGGTACCGGCTATCGCAGTAGGATGGTGCGCGAAATCGTCGATGATGGTGATGCCGTTGACCTCTGCCTTTACTTCCAGCCGCCGTTTGACGCTCTTGAAGCTTTTCAGAGCACTGGCAATTACGTCAGCAGAAATGCCGTAGTTGGCCGCCATTGCCGTTGCTGCGGTTGCATTCCAAACGTTGTACTCACCGGCCAGCGCAAACTCGAATTTGCCCCACGAAGCGCCGCTTCGTAACAGAGACCATGCAGTGCCGGTATTTCCCAGCCTCAAGTCGGCCATCCGCCACATAGTTTCGTCGCCGGTTCCGTATCGTTCAACCGGACAGAATGCTCGAGAAACGCAACGCGCAACGCTCTCGCCTCGATCGAAGGCCACAATGCGCCCACGCCGGGGCACCAGGTTTACCAGGCGTTTGAACACGATCTCGACCGCATCGAGGTCCTTGTAAATATCCGCGTGATCGAACTCGACCGACGTGAGAATTACCGAATCCGGGAAATAGTGCAAAAACTTCGGCCCTTTGTCGAAAAACGCTGTATCGTACTCGTCGCCTTCGAGGATGAAATACTTCCCGCTGCCCAACTGAAAGCTGCGCCCAAAATTCTCGGCAATTCCGCCGATGAGGAACGAAGGCTGCGTCCCGGCCACCTCGAAGATCCAGGCGAGCATGGAAGTGGTGGTCGTCTTGCCATGCGTTCCGGCAACCACCAGTACTTCCTTGCCCCGCAGGAATTCATCGTGCAGCAATTGCGGAAGTGAGCAGAACGGAATTCGCTTATCGAGCACCTGTTCAAGTTCAACGTTGCCGCGGGAGATCGCATTGCCAACGACAACCAGGTCCGGGGGTGGATTCAGGTTCTCCGCTGCGAAGGGTTGAGCAACCGGGATGCCCAGCGATTGGAGGAAGTCGGACATGGGTGGATAGGCGGCAGCGTCCGAGCCGGTGACTTGAAATCCTCGCTCGGCCAACATCCCGGCCAGCGAGGCCATCGCCGTGCCGCAAATGCCGATCAAGTGAATGTGTTTCTCAGCTATCATGAAGTTCTCTAGATCTTCTACTCTGTGAGCCTCAGTGTCCTCTGTGGTAAAGACTTTTGTTTCAACTAAAGAGGACACAGAGGCTCACCGAGGAAACAATCAGGGCATCGTTGCCGGCTCCAGAATTTCCAAAGCTACGCCCGAGTCGCCCACATTCAACCGCGCACTCACTCCTATCGGCAAAGTAATGTTCTGCCGTGAAACATGCCCCGAGCGCACACCGTAAGCCACAGGCACCCCAAGCTGGCCAATTACTCTCATGACGACCTCTTCCAAGGTGTAGCCTTGGCCCGGCGCCTGGATACAATCGAGCATCTCTCCAAAGATGATTCCGCGCACTGCGTCCAGCTTTCCTGCCAGCTTCAGGTGCATCAGCATGCGATCAATCTGAAACGGTTTGGTGGCGAGATCCTCGATAAAAAGTATGGTGCCTTCCGTGTGAATTTCATAAGGTGTGCCCAAGGAAGCCACCAGCATCGAAAGACACCCGCCGTACAGAACACCCTCGGCTGATCCCTGTACCAGAGGTTTCACGCCGGAGTCCGCACCGAAATCACGACCCCAATTGTCAGCGCCGCCCAACGCCGCCTGCCACGACGCCAGGTCCAGTCCATCAGCTTTCGCGAAGTCCTTTGCGACCATGGGTCCGTGAAACGTCACCATTCCCGCCTCGTCGCAGAAGTGGGTCAGCAATGTCGTCAAATCGCTGTAGCCAATAAAGATTTTCGGATGGGCTGCAATCTTCTTTATATCCAGCGCTGGCAGCAGGTAATTCGAACCGTAGCCGCCGCGCGCGCAGAGGATGGCCTTCACATCGTCGCGAACAAACATCTCTTCCAGTTCGCGCGCACGCCGTTCGACCGATCCGGCAAAGTACAGGTCGCGATTGAAGATAGAGTCATCGTAAACGGGTTTGTATCCCATCTGCCGCAGGACTTCGCACCCAGATTCGAAGTCCTGGCGCTGAAAATAGCTAGCAGGCGCGACAATGCCGATGGTATCTCCTTTTTTCAGCACGGGAGGCTTGATGCACTCGGTTTGTTTCGGTTCTACCATCAGGTTAGATAAGGAACTCTCCCCGGCAAATGATCTGGGCCGGCCCGCGCAGGAACACCTCGCCTTCCCAACGCACCGTTTGCACGCCACCGGGAGCGTGCACCCGCACCGGCGATTCGGCCCGCTTGGTGAAAATGGAAGCCACTGCGGACGCGCACGACCCCGTGCCCGACGATTGTGTTTCGCCAACTCCGCGTTCGAAGAACTTGGCGTCGATGTTTTCCTTGTCCCTGACCCGCACGAACTCTACATTGATTCCATGCTTGAAGTCGTGATGCTTGCCGATCTCCGCGGCATCGCCCTGCCAGCCGGGCGCAAAGTCGTCAACAAAAACCACGAAATGCGGGTTCCCCATGGAAACCGGAATCCCACGCACTTCGCCGAAAGCCACCTTAATCGGGAACTCGTCTCCGACCTGCGGCTCTCCCATGACGATCTCAAATTCGAAAGTCGTTCCACTATGCGAAGTCAATGAACAGGCTTTCAGCCCGGCTCCGGTTCGGATGGTCACTTTCTCTCTCGGATTTTCAGAGCATAGATGTGCAGCTACGCACCTGGTTCCGTTGCCCGAGATCTCCGCTTCCGAACCGTCGGCGTTCATTAGCCGCGCGCGAATGTCGGCATCCTGAGCTGGAAATAGCCACTCCACGCCATCGGCTCCGACTCCGTTGTGGCGGTCACAAATTCGACGAGTGAAGGCGATGAGGTCGGCGGGCGCGTGCATGCCATCAATGATCAGGAAATCATTTCCGCAGGCGCTGGCCTTGACGAACGGGATAGCTACCACGTTCATTCCGGCTGCACCGGGCCCAGTGCGGCCACGCTCTCGAATGCTTTCGAGTCGCGCAGGCGGTTGACCACATGCTCTTGTTTCCTACGCGTGCCTTCGCATTCAAAGTGCACGCGGACGTGGCGGGGGGTTGGTGCGATCTGGACGTTGTGCATGATGAAATGTAGCGGCTCGAGAATTCCATTCACGAGGGCCGTCGTCTCTTCAGCGCTTGGTCCGGTCACTTCATAGGCATAAACCATTACTTTAAGGTTGGTGAAGCGCTCGAGCAATCCGAGCAAGGAGAGCACTCCCAGGACTAAGACTGTGGCAAAAGCCGCGGTCAGGTAGAGCCCGCCCCCGACGGCCATGCCCACCGAGGCAACAACAAAGAGTGTGGAGGCCGAGGTGATGCCGGTCACCAGGTCGCCCCGAGCGTGGATGATGGAACCTGCGCCGATAAAACCGATGCCGGGAATAATCTGCGCAGCGATGCGGGTATGGTCGCCCGTGTGCGCGCCGGCAAGTTGATCGGAGAGCAGGGTGAACATGGCCGCTCCTACACAGATGAACAGGTTGGTCCGTAGGCCTGCGGGGCGGTGTTTGGCTTCGCGCTCCAGCCCGATCAGACCACCGAGGAACGCCGCTAGAAGCAGCGCCTTCATGTCGTGTGCCATCATTGGGAACATAATTCTCCGTCCGAATAGCGCGGGCGGGGGACGCCCGTGCCTCCACACTGCTCTTGTGAAATTTGCTCGGATTTTAACACTTAGAGGCAGGCGGTCCTCGTCCCGCGGTCTTGAGCAGAAGCTATCTCATAACTAGGCCCCGCTTCTTCAGATTCGTCAAGGTGCGCCGCTTAATTGCAACAGTTTTACTTGGGTGGAAGGTGGTGGAGCGGCGAGCACGACTCTTACGGAGCCTGCCAGTCGAGAGCATAGATTTCCTGTGTTCCGGTGTCGCGAAGCAGAAGTGGTGAATCGTCGGGAGCCATGCCGAGCCATTCAGTGTAAAAGCCTGTTTGCCGGAAGTTTTTCAGGTCTGCCACCCGCTCGATCTTCCGGTCGCGAATGCGTATCCGCATCACCGAGGGCTGGTCCTCCTCATGCAAGAAGTAAACATAATCTCCGTTTTTCGACCAGTTGGGAAAACCCATTGTTATTTTCCCGATTTCCTCCCACTTTTGGGTAGCAAAATCGAAAAGCATAAGGCTGCGGGATTGGAAAGGCAGGGCGACAAGATAGCGTCCGTCGGGCGACCAGCGGGGCGAGAAAAGGCCCTTTGAGCCAGGCAGCGTCGAAATTTGATTAGTCCTGACATCGAAGATCCGGATGGTACCGTTGAGATCAGCGGCACTCCCGCCGAAGGCAATTCTGGTCCCGTCGGACGACCAGGTAGGGTCGTATTGTTCCTGGGGGTCTTCAGTCATGATGTCGCGCGGAGTTCCGCCATCGGCTGCAACCGTGTACAACTTCGACTTTTGGCCCGGCAAAAGGCCATAGAAAACGATCTGCTGGCCATCGGGTGACCAGCTAGGCAGCACGGGAGTGAGCGGCGGGTAAGTGAGTTGAATTCGCTGGCTGCCGTCCGCCTTGCTCCTCCAAAGTGTGCCCTCCGGGAAGCTGACATAGGCCACCGACCGTCCATCTTTCGAAAAGCTGACGCTGTCCGCCGAAATTCCGGAAAGAAATTGAACGAACTCTGCGGACTTCGTATCATAGCGAGCCAGTTCTCCGCGCGCCAGCGCCCCCACCACGAACAGCTTTTTGCCATCCTTGCCGGGCAGAGGCGAGGAGAAAGTCATCGGCCCGGTGGTCAACTGCGAGGGTTGGCTGCCAGCTTTTCCGAACAACTTCCCCTTTTCCGCAAGGGCCCAGATATTACCTTGTGACTGAAAAACAAAATATTTCCCATCCGGAGTCCACCGGCCGCAACATTCGTTGGGAGGAGTGTGCCAGGCGGGAAGCAGGGGATGCGGATCCGTCCCGCCGACCGAAACCTCCCAAAGCGAGCCGGGAGTATAGAATGCACCCCCTACTCTGAATCGAATCACGGTACCGTCCGGCGACCAAGCCGGTTCGAACGCTGTATCGGGCGCGGAGAAAACTTTGCGGGGGCCGGAGCCATTGCTCTTTGCCAGGAATAAGTCCTGTCCCTCGGCGTAAACAATCATTTGGCCGTCAGGAGACCAGGCGGCGCCATGGCCCGCGGCGTCTCCCAGTCGGCGAGGTGACCCGCCTAGCACAGGGACTTCCCAAAGGGGTCCGTTGAATGCCGTGGAGCCTACCTCGGCTGCCACGAGCAGGTTCGCCCCGTCGGGAGAAACAGCAAGCAAGAACATGGTCGGGGCGGGAACTGGAACGTGCGCCACTTCTCCACCGGAGCCGGACACCTGCGCGATGACCAAACCCGCGGAAGGGAATTCATTAAAATAAAGCCGTGCCCCGTCTGTCCCGACCAGATACTTTAGATTGCCGTCGTGAGTGACCGGGACGTAGCCGGATACTTTGGGTGGAGGGAAAGCGCGAGATTGAAGATACATGAGCGCCGCAATGACGAGAAGAGCTAAGCCGCCGACAGCCGCTGCCCAAATTTTCCATTTGGGCCGGCTGGGTTTGGAAACGACCGCCGCACTCGAAAGACTGTCTGCTCTGGCCACAGCCGAAAATTCAGCGCTCGACGCAGGCGCAGCGATTGTGGAGGCGGAGCGTCCGGAGTCCGTATCTCGCTTCAGCCGTTGCAGGTCGGCTCGCGTCTCCGCCGCACTCTGATAGCGCAGGTTGCGGTCTTTCTCCAAAGCCTTGTTGATGATCCATTCCAGTTCGGCCGGGACAGCGGGATTCAGACGAATGGCGGGAGCGGGTGCAGCGTCGAGGATGGCTTTGAAGATCTCTGCGGAACTGCCAGCATGAAATGGGAGAGCGCCTGTTGCCATCTCGTAGAGCACAGCACCGAAAGAGAACAAGTCGCTGCGGGCGTCCAGGTCTTTGCCTCGGGCCTGCTCCGGTGACATGTAGGCGATGGTGCCGAGTGTAGAGCCAGGACTGGTCAGGTGCTGGTCGTCGATCACGGCGGTCATCGTGTTCGCTGATGCAAACTGGCTGGAAAAACTGGTGGATGCGACCTTAGCCAAGCCGAAATCCAGAATCTTGGCGTGCCCGCGCTTGGTGACAAAAATGTTGGCCGGCTTGATGTCCCGGTGCACGATACCCTGGGAATGCGCAGCGTCCAACCCGTCGGCAATCTCAATGGCAAGTGAGAGAACAGTTTCGTTATCCAACGGCTTTCCTGCTATGAGATGCTTCAGCGTTATCCCATCCAGAAATTCCATGGCGATGAATGCCTGTCCATCCTGCTCGCCAATATCGTGGATGGTGCAGATGTTGGGGTGGTTCAGCGCAGACGCGGCCTGGGCTTCGCGTTGAAAACGGGCTAGGCTCTGCGGGTCGCGGGCAACTTCCTCGGGTAGGAACTTGAGGGCGACAAAGCGATGTAGCCTTGTATCCTCAGCCTTATAGACCACGCCCATCCCACCGCCACCGAGTTTTTCGACAATGCGGTAGTGGGAGATGGTCTGGCCGATCATGGCGTGGCGATATGGTAGGCGGAATGCGAGGGCGAGTCAACGAAGGCGGGGGAGTTGGCGGTGCTCAAAAGGGTTTTTAGTCTACTCAGGCAGGTCCATCCGCCGCAGCAGAGCGGCAAATCTAGGGTCGCTGCGGAGATTCTTGAAAGCAGGATCAACTTTCAGAAGCGTGATATCCTCGCCGTCGCGCTCTACGTAAGCTTTGTCGAGCCATTTGAAGGCGCTGTCCTTGTCGCCAGCAAGTGCGTAAAGAGAAGCAACGTTGCCTGGGGATTGATCCCTCGGTCGTTTTGACGTCCCAAAAATCAGTTCCAGGTCCTTTTGCCACATAGCCTTCTCTCCTCCTCTCTTGAAGGCTTGCCGCAGCACGGTCGCCTTCGCGGCTGCATCCTCTGGACTGGAACCACCCAGCACCTCGCCCCTCTCGTGCTCCTTTATTCCTTCCTCGTATCTTCCCATCAGCTTCAGCAGGAAGGAAAAGTACTCGTGGGCAAGCGGAAAGGTGGGATCCATCGCGATGGTGTGCTGGAATTGTCGATAGGACTTTTCGTAATCTCCGGCAAACATGTAGGTCATGCCCATGAAGTTGTTTATCGGCAACGACAAGGGATCCAGTTCCAGCGCCTTCTTGTTCTCGGCGATGGCCTCTGGCATTCGACCCATGGGCGCGAGGTAGCAATTGGAATAAAAGAGGTGGGCATAGGCAGAGTTGGGATTCAGTTCGATGGCCTGCAGAAATTCTCTTTGTGCGCCAGGAAAGTCAAACTCATAGTGAGACTTCTCCATACCCAGGGCGGCCTGCGCTTCAGCCAGCGAAGGATCCAGCTTCAAGGCTCGTGTGGCTGCGACTTTGGCTTCAGGAAAGCTTTCCTTGGCCGAATAGGCACCCATAATGTTGCCGATGTCGTAGGAATCGGCGAGGCCGACATAAGCCAGAGCGAAATTAGGATCCTTCGCGATCGCCTGCTGAAAATACCTGATACTCTGCTTAATGGCCGCGGGATTTCTCTCGTTCCAGTAGAAACGGCCTTTCAAGTACAGATCATAGGCCTCAGGATCCACAGTACGCATTTTCGACAGATCAACCAGCTGCTGCTGCGTAAGATTACCCTGTACCTGCCGCGCAATGGCGGTTCCCAGCTCGTTCTCGATCTGCAGCAGATCATGCAATTCGCGCTGATAGTTCTGTGCCCAAAGATGAGTCTGGTCGCTTACCCGAATTAGCTGAGCGCTGACGCGAGCGTCCCCACCTTCCCGTCGCACGCTTCCTTCAAGGATGTAGTCAACCCCCAGTTCTCGCCCGATTTGGCTAATGGTCTTGTTCGTGTGCTTATAGGCCATCGCAGAGGTGCGAGCCACAACCCCCAAATGTTCGGGGCTCAACTGGCCAAGGTCGGTAATCGTCTCTTCCATCAGGCCGTCGCTGCAGTACTCCTGACCCGGGTCATTGCTCATATTCTGAAATGGCAGCACGGCCAGCATCACTCGTTTCTGGGCGGTGGAGTTTGTGGGCGAATGAGAGCGACTTAGAAATGTGACGCTCGCCAGAACAACAAGCAGAGCCGCAGCCGCCAATGCCGCGACCGACAATCTTGCGGCTCCTAGATCGGGCAGGCGGCGGCTCGGCGGCGACGTCCCTTACGTCAACGCTCTCCGACAGTTGAGGAGGGACCGAAACGGCATCGTGGACGGGCGCGACAAAACGGTACCCCCGCCGCGGAAGGGTCTCGATGAATCGAGGGTTATCGGCTGCATCGCCAAAGGCAATTCGCAGTTTCCGGGGTTTCAGTTCAGGACACTCGAAAACTCCTTTGGCAACTTTCGCTTAGCAAGTTAGCAACGGTTTAGGTCTGGTCAATTGACGGTGCTCGAGTGGCGCGGTAAGAGAACAGACACTTCGGCGGTCCGTCCGCGACAGACCGGATGGAGCCGGGGAACCAGCACCCAAAATCAATTTGAACTCCAAGGAGAAGTTATGAACAAGAAAGTATTCGCGATTGCAGCGGCATTGGTTCTGCTCACGTTGTGGGACTTCAGGGTTGGGGTACGCACAGAGCGATTCTCCAGCCTGCAACAACAGAATCATCGCGGGCAACTACGGATTCACCATCGAAGGCAACAAATTGGGCGGACTAGGCCCCATCGGTCCAATGATGGGCGTGGCGATGACTCAGTTTGACGGCAACGGCGGGCTCACTCAAATCGACACGGTCACCATCAACGGCGTGGTCGTCGCCGACTTCACACACACTCCAGCCAGTGGCACATACACGGTGAACTCCGATTGCACCGGGACGTTCACCATCAATTTCACCGACAATAGGCCGACTGTGGTCACAAATTTCGTTGTAGTGGAAGCTGGTTTGGAGATCGATGCTGTGGTCATCAATGCGGGCGGACACACGGGGATACTCGCCACCCGCAGCATCGGGAAAACGCGCCTTTTAGGGCAGTAGCCGCCGAGGGAAAAACCCAACGGGCGATGTGCAGTTTAATTCTTCTGCGTCTCGGGGGTTGGCTTGGGCGGCGTATTGAGTCCCGAGCAGTCAGGAATTCAAAACGCCGCTCCGCAGCATATGAAGACGGTGTGCGATTCGTCAGTAACCTCATGGAACTTTGAGCGTACGGTAAATAGTGGCTTGGGGCTGACCCGTGACTCTGAGGATGGCAAGAGCTGAGAGTTCACGCTGCTCCACGCCGGTAGCAACCGGATCGGAGTCGAAGGCAATCACGTAGTCGGCGTAGGCTGCCGGATGTTGCAGTGCTCGTTCCCAGAGGCCGTCAGGGTCGGACGGCCGCTTCCAGGGGCGATGATTGCCTTCATTGATCACGCGCGCCAGGGGAATCCCAGCCTGCTGGAATGCGCCGACGTGGGCGCCAACGTACATCAGAAAAGTGGAATCAGGAGGAAGCTGTTCCAGATGACGCGCCAGTTCACTCTCCAGCGCGATGCGCGTGCGCGAGTTGATGACTGCTTCCTCAAAGCTGACCGGACTGGTGTGAAAGACCTGAACGTAACTGATTGCGGTCATCGATAGGAAGACGGCCACAATTGCCAGCTTAGTTCTGCCGCTCGAAACAAAGCGCAACAATCCGTAGGCGGCGACTGCGGTGAACACGGCAAAGGCCGGGAGCATCTCGATGCCGTAGCGTACGTTGTACCGCGAAAACGGCCACCACACTGGAACGAAGATAGGTACGCCGCTATAGGCTATGGAGAACATGTAAAACGGGACCGGCGTCCAGAGCAGAAGCAGCGGCCACAGCTTTCTTTGGAATAACAGGACGATGGCGGTGCCGGCCAGCAAGGCGGTAACCCAGAAGATCTGCCACTTCCCTTCCGCCACGTTCAATTCCGCGGACTTAAAGAAGTACTTGAAGGCCAGGGAAAGGTTGTGAGTGCCGGGATGGGGCGGATATCCGGGAACTGCGGTCTTCTGCTCGATGGCCCTTGCGGAATAGGGACCGTTCGCGAATTCCAGAGGGTTGCGGTAAACAACAGCGTTGTAAGCCAGCCACAGCACTGGGGCCGCCGCCGCTACCAGAACGAACTTCGCAATGGCTGAGCGGAGCCGGGCAAAATTAGACTGCCACGCGATCAGCAGCGCAATCGCCGCCATGACAACGGCGAGCAGCCAGCCGTCATAGCGGGTGAGGGAGGCTCCCGCTAGACAGAGTCCGCATTTCACCAGCGGGGACTTCGATTGCGCATCGGAAGGTGTTTCCGCGCTCCGCACAAAATCGGAGAAGAAAACCGCGGCCCAAATAAACAACGCCAGGTACACCGGCTCGGTCATGGCGGTGGTTTGCAGATAAATGAGATTAGGATTCAGTGCGAAGATTGCCGTGGCGAACCATGCCGTGAACCGGGTGCCCCATCTTTCGCGTTCTTGGCGAAAGGTGGGAAGGTTACTCCCCACCAGGCGAAAGATTCCGACCACGCTCAACACATAAGCGAACAACGATGGAATTGATCCACCAATGCCGGTCTGCCACAACCAGCGCGACAACAAAAACGGCAACATCAGAAGATGCGGAAGCGGAAGCCAGACGGTCCCCAGCTGCAAAAGTCCTGGGGTGCGGGAGTCGAAGACCCGCCGCGCGATGTTGATGTGCGCCACGGCATCGCCATAAAGCAGCAGGTCCCCATGCCGCACATAGTAGAGGAACGAGGCGATCGATATTGCCGCGGCGAGTTGCGCTACCAGAAGAGCGTCGCCGCCGGAAGCGCTGAGTCTTTTCATTCCAGGTGAGTCAGTTCACGAAAAACTTGGAAGCGGCCCTCAATCTCTCCGCGGGTCAGGGATTGCAGGCGCTCGGTGCCAAAGCGCTCGACGGCGAAAGATCCCATCACGCCGCCGTAGAACAGGGCACGTTTGATGACCTCGCGGTTCAGTGCTGGTTGCGACGCAATGTGTCCCATGAAGCCTCCCGCGAACGAATCGCCAGCGCCGGTGGGGTCTCTTACTTCTTCCAGCGGCAGGGCCGGCGCGCGAAAAGGATGACTGCCAACTCCGAACGCTCCCTCGCGAAAGAAGATAGTTGCGCCGTATTCGCCATGTTTGATGACCAGCGCCTGCGGGCCCATCGTGATCACCTTGCGAGCCGCGCGTGGCAGGCTCGACTCCTTGGCCAGCATCTTCGCTTCACTATCGTTGATGAGGAGGATGTTGACCAGCCGTAAAGTCTCGATAAGCTCCTGGTTCGCGCCCTGAATCCAGAAGTTCATAGTGTCGCCGCCGGTAAGTCTGACGTCGGGAAGTTCCAGTCGAACCGCCGCCTGCAAGTGGGGATGTATATTCCCGAGGAATAAGAATTCCGAGTCTTTGTATTCTTCCGGGATTCGCGGCTGGAATTTCTCGAATACGTTCAGCTCGGTGAAGTCGGTTTTGGCTTCGTTTAGGTCTTCCGAATACTGTCCGCCCCAGCGGAACGTCTTTCCTTTTGCATGCTGGATTCCGCGGACGTCCACTCCGCGTTTCGTGAGCACGCTCTCGTGCTCAGCGGTGAAGTCTTCGCCGACAACCGCGACTACTCGCACGTCGGTGAAATAGCTGGCGGCGAGAGAAAAATAAGTTGCGGAGCCGCCGAGGACATTGTCCGCTCGCCCTGAGGGGGTGACGATGTTGTCGAATGCGACGGAACCGACGGCTAGTATGCTCATGGTCTTGTGTTTCGCCTTTGGGAGGGCACAACCCTTCGACTTCGCTCAGGGCGGGCCTTTCGGTCGTGCCGTACGAATTTGTTGGGATCGTTATCGGCATGGCTGAAAGCCATGCCCTCCCGACGTTTACGAGCCCGGTCTTCCATTAACCGGCAAGATATTTCCCCAAGATCAGCTTCAACCTCTCCTTCGTCGCCTGCGGAATCCTCGCGCGATCCGTGAGAATTGCGTGCGCCAGCGCTGATCCGCATTTGCACGTTCGGTCTTTCGGCATTGCCGCCACAGCTTCACGCACAACGTTACAGGCGTTCTCCGCATTCTTCAGCAGCACCGCCACAATCTGGTCCACCGTGACCGAGTCATGGTGCGGATGCCAGCAGTCGTAATCGGTGACCATGGCAACGGTCACATAGCACAGCTCGGCCTCGCGCGCGAGCTTCGCTTCCTGCAGATTGGTCATGCCGATCACATCCATGCCCCACGAGCGATAGAGATTCGATTCCGCCTTCGTAGAAAACTGTGGCCCCTCCATGCAAATATAAGTCCCGCCACGCTTCCCCACGACGCCGGCCTTCTTGCAAGCCGCGGCGACGGCCGCCGACAGCTGCGGACATACCGGATCGGCGAAGGCAATGTGCGCTACTACGCCATCACCGAAAAAAGTATCCACGCGATGACGCGTGCGATCCACAAACTGGTCAGGGATTACGAACTCAAGAGGCCTGTGTTCTTCTTTGAGCGAGCCAACGGCGGAAACGGAAAGAATGCGCTCAACTCCGAGCTGCTTGAGGCCGTAAATGTTCGCGCGGAAGTTCAACTCGCTGGGCAAAATGCGGTGTCCGCGCCCGTGCCGGGACAGAAAGGCGACTTTCTTTCCTTCGAGCGTGCCGAGAACGTAAGCGTCAGAAGGCGCGCCGAACGGAGTCTGCTGCTCCACTTCGTGTATGTCGGTCAGGCCGGGCATGGAATACAACCCGCTGCCGCCGATGATTCCAATTTCAGCTTCCGACAAATGTCGCCCCTCGCTTGCGACGATTAACAGCGAACGGTGATTATACAAAAGAGTCCGATTCGGAACGCCTTAACCATAGAAACTTCTCACCACAGAGGACACAGAGATTTACAGAGGAGCCTATTTTCTATTTCCTCTGTGAATCTCTGTGTCCTCTGTGGTTAAGCTTCAAAATGCGTTGGAGTTTGCAGAAACTTGTGTAAAACTGTCCCGCATAGGGGCAGACGAACCATGCGAACTCTGAATATCCTAAGTGGCTTTGCCGTACTGTTAACGACGCTGGCCTATGCCCATCTGGTGCACCATTTTTCTGCCTACGCATTTGACCACCCTCCGACTACGGCGAGTTTTTGGGCAAGCCTAGCCTTCGGCGTCGTTGTGGGGATTTTTTCTTTCGTTGGCGGATGTTTGCTGCTGAGACGAGGCCGCTAATCCCGGCTCGTTATTGGGAAGCGCCTGCTGCGGTCCCCAGGACTGCCCGCCGGCATTCCTTTGTGATCGCCGAATCCAGGCTCTCCGTCACCAACACGGTGTCGCCTTTTACATCCAGGACGATCGGGCCTTCTTCTGTAGCCCAACTGTGATCTCCACTCAAGCTGCCTAGCGTTTTCAAGTTTGCGGGAAGAGTGCTGTCCGGAGGCGCTTCAACTTTCTTGTAACGCTGCTGCATGCCGCGCGCGTAGATCGCCGCGAATTGTGCCGCGGCTTTGGAACTAGCCCACTTCGAAACGAACACCAGTCCCAACGCTGCTGCAGAATTCCCCTTTGGGTGGACGGAATAGTAATAGCCGCCCCGCCAATTGGGATAGATATTCTGTGAAACATCTTCCCCGGCGTACTGCTCGGCAAGCACGGCGACATCGAACTCCCCAATCGCGCCGACATCGAAGCGGTCGTAGTCTTTGAAAATCTGCTTAAAGTCTGGCAACGGCAGCGGAGCCAAATGCTCTCCTGAGAGATAAGTCTCCGGCTGCATGATCTCGCGGCTAGTGTGCGGTGGATTCTCAAAAGTCGCTACGAACGCCTTCTCTTTTCCTTGCGCCCGCAGCAGCGCCGCCTCAAATTCGACGCCATAGCGATAAGGGAAGGTCAGCGCCTCTTTCATGAAGATCGGAGCATTCTTATACTGCACCGAATCGGACGTCCCTGCTGCCATGCCTTCGTTCAGCATCTTGACCACTTCCGGTGCGTCCGCCACAGTCCGGTGCATAGGCGCGAGCATGTAGTCGACCAGCACCACCATGGCTTGTCCTTCGACCACCGCCTGCCGCGCCTCGCTGTTTTCATCTTTGGTGATGTCGTCGGGCGTGAGGTTTTTCTTTGTGTCCAGGTCTTCTGCTCCCTGCTTCAGCCACTTGTCGAGACCGAACGACTGGTCCTGCAGCGCGTGCGTCAGCTCATGCGCCAGCACCGGACGCTGCAAATCCGGCAGCACCCAGTCCAACAGGTTCACGGTCTTCGTCTTCGAATCGTAATAACCCGCCACCTGCTCCTCCAGCAGGCTGACCAGAAAAGTTTGCAGATCGAAATCCTTAGGCAGCAGGCCGAATTTCTTCAGCACCAATTCGGTTCGGCGCAGGCGTTGGACGTCTTTGTCCTCAGCCATATTTTTCTTGAGGTAGCTGACTACCTCTTCGCGGCTCGCCATGCGACGCTTCACATCGTGCTTTTTGGGAAGCGAAGTGTCTTTGCTGGCGAAGTCGAGGATAGTGTCAACGTCGCGGAAGAGTTCCTCGGCTTGCTGTGGGGTAATTTTGGTTTCGGACTGGGTGCTTGGCTTTTCATTGGTCTGGTCTGCCGGCTTCTGGTCTGGCTTTTGGTCGGTTGCCGGGGGCGGAGCTTGTTGCGGCGAGGGTGGGGATGTTGGCTCTTGGGCGAGGACGGAACCGGCCAGCAGAAAAGCAATTAGTAGGACAGGGAGGATTCTGACTATGCCGATGCCGAGGGTACGCAACATTCCTTAACCATACTGGGGATTTGTGGAACGAACAAGGATGCCGTCCCTCAAAAACGGGATGGTACAACATCCCCGCTCAGCACGGCCCGTAACCGTGTATTATCCCGTTCTGTGATACGCCGATTCTACGTTCATAACTTCCGCTGCCTAGAGAACTTCGACTTACCCATCTCGGGCCAGTCGTCCGTTCTGCTGATCGGAAAAAATGGCGTTGGCAAGACGACCGTAGGGCGAGCCCTTGAAATTCTGCAGAGAGTCGCACAAGGTACTAACCGGGTAGGCGACCTGGTGACGCCGAGAGACCTCACTCGCGGGGCGCAGGGAAGTGCCCGTGCGTTTTGAAATCGAAGTTGATTTAAACGGCAAGGTTTACGCATACTCCATCGCATTTGAGTTTCCAGAGGGGTTCAGGGAACTTCGCGTATTCGAGGAGAAACTCATGGCTGATGGCAAGCCCGTCTACACGAGAGAGGCGGCGCAGGTGCATCTTGCAAAGGCCGGTCAGGAGAAAGAGGCCACTTTCGGTATTGACTGGCATTTAGTCGCTTTGCCAATCGTGCAGCTGAAGTCGAGCCCAATCATCCAGCTTCAGTCGACCGATGATCCGTTGTTTATTTTCAAGCAGCGGCTCGCTCGTATGCTCATACTTCGCCCAATGCCGAGCTTAATTCTGGGAGACTCTAAGGAAGATACGCTGCAGCCGAATCCTCAGGTCACTAACTTTGGCGCGTGGTTTTCAGGTCTCCTGGCTTACGCCCCATCTGCGTATGCCAAGATCGCTGACTATCTGAAATTGGTGATGCCCGACTTAAAGGACATCAAGAATCCGGTGGTTGGTAGAGAGTTTCGAAGCCTAGTTGTCCAATTCTCCAACGAACAAGGAAGCGTAACACTTCCTTTCGAGGACCTGTCCGACGGCGAGAAATGCTTCATGATATGTGCGCTGGTTCTTGCCGCGAACGATGCCTATGGCCCGCTCTTTTGTTTCTGGGATGACCCGGACAACCATCTTGCCCTGGACGAGGTCGGGCATTTTGTGTTGGCCCTTCGTCAGGCATTCCAATCTGGCGGCCAATTCATCGCTAGCTCACACAATCCAGAAGCGATCCGCAGCTTTTCTGACGACAACACGCTTTACCTTTACAGGAACAGTCACCTTGAGCCGACAATCGTGCGTCCGCGAAATGCACTCAGAGTGAGCGGTGATCTAGTTAGCGCCCTTGCCCGCGGCGATGTCGAACCATGAGCGTGAACAGAGAGCGACCACACGTCTTCGTGCTTCCCGAAGACGACGCCAACCTCCAACTAGCGATCGAGTTTCAAGCACAAGTTGATTTGAATCGACAGAGGCAAATGTATGTGCTTGCTGTCGCAGACGGCTGGACTAGGATTTTGGACCTTTTTGAGTCGGTTCACATCGCGGAAATGGATCGTCATCCCTGTCGGTTCTGCTGATCGACTGCGACGGCAAGGCAAATAGGCGAGAGAAGGCAAAGTCTGTTATCCCAGACCATTTGATTGACAGAGTCTTTGTTCTCGGCGCCTGGACCGATCCGGAGGGCCTCAAGGCCGATCTCGGCTCCTACGAGACTATCGGTAAGGCTCTGGCAGAAGATTGCCGCACGGGGACCGACATTACTTGGGGACGGCACCTCCTCAAACACAACGCCGGCGCGGTTGACCGTCTGCAAGAGCCTGTTCGTCCGATCTTGTTCGCGAGTACGTAGTGGCCCACGTCGACATCAGATCTGTTTACTTCACACCCTTTTCCGAATTCCACGCCTGCTCTTGGCGGACCTAAGATGATCTGGCCGATGCGAGGTATACGTTAGACCTACGTGCATGAGTCCAGCCTTGTGCGCCGCCCCGTAATTCGGGTTACAATACGCCCTTGAGGGCGAGTATGCTCAAGCGCGGATTGATGCTGGGATTTGTGGTTTTGCTTACGCTGGGCGTCTCCGCGCCGTGGGCTATTTCCCAGCAATCGCAGGAAGAAACCCGAGTGCCGGCATTCAACGCGGCTCCGCCGGCAAAAGGCGCCGATCTGCCACCAATTCTAGGCAAAGAACAGCTCTGGGGTAACAACGAACAGTATCCATTCCAGTCGCACGCCTATGAACTGGCTGCCAAGATCCCCAGTGTCATCTACCAGCAGCCGTGCTACTGCTACTGCGACCGCATGGGACACAAGAGCCTGCACAGCTGCTTTGAAAGCACGCATGGGGCACAGTGCTCGACGTGCATGAAGGAGGTCTATTACTCCTATCAGATGACCAAGCAGCACAAGACTGCGGCGCAGATTCGTAAAGGCATTATTGCCGGGGAATGGAAGCAGATTGATCTGCAGTCGGCTGCGGCAATTCAGTGAGAAATTGAATCATTGAATCATTGAGAGATTGAATCATTGAAATCGCAGGTCTTCGCCATGATTCAATCTCTGAATGATTCAATCAGGAAAAATCCTTCAGATGGCCCAGAAACCTACCGTTAAGCACACTCTCGTGAGCGATCCTCAACTTGCGCAACTGCTTCAGTCCTATGAAGGCGGATTGCGCGCCATGCAAGAGCACAAGTATGACAAGGCGAAGACGCTGTTACAGAAAGTTGCGTCTGGCGCGAACCGCGAACTTGGCGACCGTGCCTTGGTCCATCTCAACGCGTGCAATCAGCAAATGGAACGCGGCAGTACCCAGTTCAAAACGCCGGAAGAGCACTACGACTACGCCGTTTCGCTCATGAACCTGGGAGACTACGTCGGCGCCCGCGAGCATCTCGAGAAACTCTCGAAACAGGTGCCCAAGGCCGACTACGTCGCTTATGGACTCGCCGCCCTGGATTGTCTGACCGGCCACGTGGAAGATTCCTTGAGGAACCTTGCTCGCGCCGTCAGCCTGAATGCGGCACTCCGTTTTCAGGCGCGCAACGACTCTGACTTTCAGAATCTATCCGAGGACCCGCGCTTCACCGAACTCCTCTATCCCGACCCCGGAGCCGAGCTGCCTCTTCCTGAAGAAGGAGTCGAGGAGATCGGCTAAGCGGGCATGTCCGATCGCAGCCGACGAGAATTGCGAGTGGTGGCCATTGGCGGGGGCACCGGCCTCTCCACTCTTCTCAAGGGACTGAAGAAATATACTTCTGGAGCAGTGTCGTGTGGCGCGGGCGGCCCGCCCACGGATTTTCCTTCCCTCGATTCCGCACGCATTGCCGAACTCTGCGCCGTTGTGACGGTCAGCGACGATGGCGGCTCGAGCGGCCGTCTTCGCAAAGAATTCAACATGCTTCCGCCGGGCGACGTGCGCAACTGCATCGTCGCTTTGTCGGAGGACGAAGCCCTACTCTCGAAACTTTTTCAGCACCGCTTCGAAAAAGGACAAAGCCTCGAAGGACACAGCTTCGGCAATCTTTTTCTGGCTGCGCTCACATCGCTCACCGGTGATTTTAGCGAGGCCGTGCGTCTGTCGTCGGAAATCCTTGCCACCCGGGGACACATATTCCCTGCTACCGCAGCCAACATCGAACTTGAGGCCCTGATGCAGGACGGTACACGGGTCCGCGGTGAAACCAAAATCACTGCCAGCCATGGAAGCATCGAAGAATTGTTCCTGATTCCATCCCATCCTGAGCCACTTCCGCAAACACTCGATGCCATCGCCCGCGCCGATTTGATCACCATCGGCCCTGGTTCCCTATTCACCAGCCTTATCCCCAATCTGCTGGTTCGTGGCATCCCGCAAGCGATTCGGGAATCTTCCGCAATCAAGGTTTACGTCTGTAATCTGATGACGCAGGCCAACGAAAGCCTGGGCCGCACTGCCGCGGACCATATTCGCGCCCTGAACGATCACGCAGGCGGCCAGATTTTCGACTACGCTCTAGTCAATCGCGCTCCCATCTCCAAAGAGTTAAAAGGGAAATACGGCCTCGAGGGCGCGTCACAGATTGTCGTGGATCTGGATGCGATCGTGGCAATGGCTGTGTGCCCCGTGCTGGGCGATTACTTGTTTGAGGACAACGTTGCCCGGCACGCTACCGATAAGGTGGCAAGAGACCTTCTGAAACTGGCGACTCAGACTCTGCCAGAAACGCCGCAGGCCCTGCTGCTACGGCAGTGAGGTGACGTAGCATGGCCCAACTGTTGGTTGCGCGGGCGGCGTCGGCGGATTCATGTTGGACTTACCTGTGAAATCGAAGAAGAAGCTGATGTTGGGCTGCGCCGCGTCGCGGGCTGTGAGCGCACTGAGGCCGAATCGAATCTCGATGAACCGCAAAACAGCGGTTGTATCCATATTGGTATGGTCAACGTAGTGTGGCTTGGAAAAAGGGGAGACCACTAAATTGGGTAGCCGGAAGCCGGTATAGACAAAATCGCACGTTGGCCCCGTGGTTGTTGTGCAGGTATCGTTCAGCCCCAGGATTGGCGGAATGCCATCCGGTGAAACCGTTTTAAACGGAGGAACATGATCGTAAAGTCCGCCAGCCTCATCGTAAGTCAAAAAGAACACCGAGTCCTTCCAGGCGCTGCTGGCCATTAGTGAGTCGATGATGTTTTTGACGTAAGCGGCCCCCTTTTGAACATCAACGCTCGGGCCGGGATGTTCGTCCTTTCCTCCCAGTGATTCGCGTTCGATCAGCGACACTTGCGGCAGGGTGCCGTTATTCAGGTCGGTGAAGTACTGAGCGATCGGAACGATTTTGGTATTCAGAAACAAAGAATATGCAGTGAATCCCTTGAGTGCCGTCCCGTTGGGGAAATCGGGGACATAAACTTTCCAACTTATGTTGGCTTTTTCTAGTTCATCGAAAATGGTGGGGATATTCAACTGCGTCGTCTGCTTGTTGACAACGCCATGCGAGGTTGCGGCGACGGCATACATACGGTTCGCCGGGGTGTTGGTCATGACCGGCGAGAACCAGGCGTCCGACATGGCAAATTGGGTCGCCATAAAGTAGTAGTACGGGAGGTCCGTGTCGTCGTAATAGCCCATGACGCGCTGTCCATTAATGTCCACGCCAGGAGGATTGCTGTTACGGGAATCGCCGCCGGCGGAATTGGCAAACCCATCCATCATCGGGGTCGCCGAGGTGTGGTTGGCATGGTTCCAGTCGTTGTGGCTCTCATTCCAATAGGAGCTGAGATCTTCGACGCACTTTGAATGCATGTGAAACGGGGTGAATGTCGTCGAATGATCGTAGCTCAGCTGCGAAGCGTTTGCTGGCGTGACGTTCACATCCGGGCTTAACCCCTTAGATTGCCGGTAATTATTCAACTGACCAAAGTAGTGATCGAAGGACCGGTTCTCCTGCATCATGTATACAATGTGATTGATGGCGACCGTGCTGCCCGGAGGCGGCGTAGAGCCGGGAACCAAGCCCTGGCAACCGCCCAAAATAGCAGCCAACCCAAGGGAAAGTACTCTAAGGACTATGCGCATGCGCCCGTTGGATGGAGACAGCAACTCAGGCGTTGTATTCCAGGTGGGTAAAAAGTGAGCTCTTTCCGGCTGAAAACCTGTGGGCGTCCCCTCGGGATTGGCGGCACTCCGGAGCGGCTCACGGTGCAGTCTGTCCCGATCTGCGCCTGAGCGGCAATGCGTCCCCTAGTTCTGATTCCCGCATGACCCATAAACTGATAAAGTAGGCTTTACGCCGCCGGGAAACGTCTATTTCGGTTCAAGTCCGGGAGAATGAGCTGATGCAGATTGCGGTTATTGGTTCCGGATATGTCGGTCTGGTCGCAGGGGCTTGTTTTGCGGACCTTGGCCACGACGTGATCGTGGTAGACAACGACGAAAAAAAACTGGCTGCTCTCAATCGCGGCGAAGTTCCCATCCACGAACATTTTCTACCGGAATTGCTGCACCGGCATCGCGGCACCCGATTGCGATTTTCTGACGATCTGCAAACCGCCGTCCGCGCCAGCGCTGCTATCTTCGTCGCCGTGGGTACGCCACCCACTGAACAGGGGGAAGCCGATCTCTCTTATGTGGAATCAGTCGCCCGAGGCATCGCGGGAGCGGTCAATAGCTACAAGATCGTGGTCGAAAAGAGCACCGTACCTGTCTACACCAGCGACTGGGTCCGCAAGATCATCCTCCGCAACGGAGCGGAGAGCGGTAATTTCGACGTTGCTTCCAATCCCGAATTTCTCCGCGAAGGCACGGCGGTCACCGATTTCCTTTATCCCGATCGCATCGTAATTGGCGCTGATAGCGAACGTTGTGCTCTGGTCCTGCGCGAAATCTACGCGCCTCTTGCGGACGGCACTTACTATAGCCGCCCCGATGCCATCCCGCGTCCCGACCGCGCCCAAATTCCTCCTGCGCTCATTGTTACCAGTGCCAAGAGTGCCGAATTGATCAAACATGCCTCCAACGCTTTTCTTGCGATGAAGATTTCTTTCATCAATGCCGTCGCTTCTATTTGCGAGAGCGTGGGAGCCAACGTGCAGCAAGTCTGCCAAGGCATTGGCACCGATACTCGCATCGGCCAGCGTTTCCTGAATCCGGGAATCGGTTACGGCGGCTCCTGTTTTCCTAAAGACCTGACGGCCTTTCGCGCCGTGGCCCGCGAGTGCGGCTACGACTTCCGCCTGCTCGATGAAGTTATGCGCATCAACGAGGAACAGCGCCAACGCTTCATCCGGAAAGTCCGCAGCGCGCTGTGGACCCTCCGTGGAAAGAAGCTTGGAGTGCTCGGATTGGCCTTCAAAGGTGGGACAGACGACATCCGCGAATCGCCGGCAATCCTGCTGATCCAGTCATTACTGCAAGAAGGCTGCCAGGTCTCCGCCTATGATCCAGCCGCTACCGACCGCGCCCGCCAGGTGTTCAATTCGAGCGTCAGACTGGCGGAAAGCGCGTACGACGCCGCCCGCGATGCCGATGCCCTTCTGATCCTCACCGAATGGGAAGAGTTCGCTGCGCTTGATCTTCCGCGCCTCCGCAGTGAACTAAAATATTCCATCGTCATCGATGGCCGGAATCTGTATGATCCGGAGATCATGGCGGCCAACGGCTTCACCTACTACAGCGTCGGGCGTCCAACGGCGAGTCCTGAGCCCCTTTCTTCTCCTTTGACTCCGCCACGGTCAAGAAAGAGCACCCGTTCATGAAACCTCGCGCACTGGTTACCGGCGGAGCAGGCTTTCTAGGCTCGCATTTGTGCGACGCGTTGCTGGCTGAAGGCTACTCGGTCGTGGCCGTGGACAACCTTCTCACCGGACGACTATCGAACATTGAGCATCTTCGCCGCGAAGGAAATTTTGAGTTCCTACAACTCGACATCAATCGGCAGTTCGACTGCGGAGAAGTGAATTACGTCTTTCACTTAGCATCGCCCGCCAGCCCGGTGGATTACATGATCCACGGAATTGAAACGCTGAAAGTGGGCTCGCTCGGAACGCTGCACGTTCTCGAGATCGCGCAAAAGTATAGCGCCAAATATCTGGTTTCTTCGACTTCCGAGTGTTACGGCGATCCACTCGAACACCCGCAGAAGGAAACCTACTGGGGCAACGTCAATTCCATCGGTCCGCGCTCGGTTTACGACGAGGCCAAGCGATTCACCGAAGCCCTTACCATGGCCTATAACCGCTACCATGGAGTGGACACACGGATCGCACGGATCTTCAATACTTACGGCCCACGCATGCAACTGAACGATGGCCGTGTAATTCCAAATTTCATGAAGCAAGCCCTGCGTGGCGACGACCTCACCGTGTATGGCGACGGCACGCAGACCCGCAGCTTCTGTTACGTCCGCGATGAAATAGAAGGACTCTTGCGACTGACGGAGTCCAACGAGCACTTTCCGGTGAACATCGGCAACCCCGACGAGTTCACAATTCTCGAATGCGCGCATCGCGTAATCGCGATCACGGGCTCCCAAAGCCGGATTCGCTTCGACAAGCTTCCCCAGGACGATCCCAAACAGCGCCGGCCGGATATCACCAAGGCGAGAACATTGCTCGGCTGGGAGCCGAAGATTCCCCTCGATGCCGGACTTCGCATGTCCCTCGATTACTTCCGCGAAGCCGTGGCTTCGGAAGCCGCGCTGAGAGCCTAGCTGGCCTGGCTCGTGATTTTCTCGTTACTTCCGTCATCTGGAGTCTGCCCGCCGGAACCGATAAGGTCAGGGTGTAGCCGTTTCCAGGTTACCTGCCGTAAAACGCAAGAAGGCATCCCGATGCGCAAGGCAAGCGGCTGGACGATAATTACTGGATGTTTCCTCATGCTGATGGGGCTTTGCTTTTTGCCCGCGGCATTCGGTCAACATCCGGACGTGAGCATTCTCCAGGGCGGCATCTGCCTTTTTGCACTGGGCGCCCTCATCGCGGCTATCGGAACTTACCTGAAGGCCCGCGCTCTGCAGTCCAGTGCCGCATCTCAAGCCACTGCCAAAGCGCAACCGAAACGCATTCGCGGCGGCTGCGACTTGTGCGGCGTCGAACTTCCAGTGATTCACTGCCGCGTGCACCAGGTCCACCTCTGCGGAAATTGCTTGAGTGATCACTACGATTTCCGCTCCTGCGCCTACGTCCCCAGCACTCGCCGTGCGACCGCGGCCAAACCGGCTGGAAGATTCGCAGCGAAAGCCTGACTCCTCGCTAATCCAACATCGCACCCACCACCTGTACCCCACCTGTATCATTGATCAGTCATACCTGATTCGGGAGGCTCTGTGGCAAGCATTCGTGCCTTATTTTGGGATGTCGGCGGAGTCCTTTTGACCAATGCCTGGGACCATGATGAGCGCAATCTGGCCATTGAGCGTTTCGTTCTCGATAAGCCAGAGTTCGAGACACGCCACAAGAAACTAGTCCCAGCATTTGAGGAAGGCAGACTAACCCTCGATGAATATCTGGATCAGACGGTCTTCTACCAACCGCGTACCTTTACGGCAGAAGATTTCAAGCGCTTCATGTTTTCGCTCTCCAAACCTATACCCGGGACGCTGGAAGTTGCGCGCAGTTTCTCTGGCAAGTATCTGATGGCAACCATCAACAATGAATCCCGCGAATTGAACCAGTACCGCATTCAGAACTTCGGCCTCACAGATTGCTTCGATTTTTTCGTGAGTTCCTGCTTTGTCGGGATGCGCAAGCCAGAGGAGCGCATTTTTCGCCTCGCCCTTGACCTGACCCAGCAAGATCCCGCGGAGTGCTGCTTCATCGACGATCGCCCGGTCAACATTGAAGGCGCCGCCAACGCAGGAATCCCGACAGTGTTGATGCGGGACCCCGTCCAATTGCGGAACGACTTGCAGAATCTTGGCGTGGGACTTTGATTACGTGCGCGGTGTGCGGACGAACGGGACGACCGCGTTCTGCGCAGCGGAACGGATTTGGGCCGAGTCCATGCACCAGGAATCGGCGACAATCTTCCACTCGCCCTGTTCCCTCCGTGCCACCATCAGATACTTGCCAGTTTCTTCATGGCGCCGTCCCGCAGCTACCGGAACCAGCATCTTGCTGCGCCCGGTAAGACAGGCAATATCTCCGACGACCCCAATATCGGCACAGTCAAGCTCCACGTCTCCCAAACCTGATTCAAGCGCGGCATTCAAAAGCTGGCGAATGGCTGAACTCCCATGAGCGGGGGCGACATTCGGCCTAAGCACGATCGCATCGGAAGAGTAAAGTTCCACCAAATCATCCAAACGCTTCGAGTTGCAGCGCACGCTCCACTCCTGCACCAGTTTTTGGATAGCTGACTCAAGCGCAGCCTCTGCATCAGACTGCGGAGCCGCGGACGCACCGCCTGTCCACGTGACGACTTTATTCGCGGAATCTCTCCCTTGGGAGTCAGGGAAATAATGATGGTGAAAATGATGATGATAAAGATGCTGTCCTGGGGTCGAGGCGTTTTGCGGCCCCTCAACCTTGGTCATGGGCTTCTCGGTTCGCCCCAGCAACGCACCGCAATACCCGCAAAATCGATTCAAGCCGGAATTCGCCGCTCCGCATTTCGGACACTCTTCTCCAGTTGTCCCGGCGGCGGCTTTCGCACTCCCCGGTTCCACGGTCGCGGCTCCGGTCAGAGTTTGTATGGCATGCAAGGCAACGGCCACGGCTTCTTGGCTGGGTTTCGGCCGCCGGAAATCGTGTTTCAACTTGACGAAGAATTCATCCACCGCAGAATTCGGGAGCGGCTCATCGCTTTCCGGCGGGTTGTTTTTCGGGTCGGTACGGTTAGGATTCACAGGTATGCACATTCTACTTCGAAACTTTCTAAACCCAAGTCAATTCCAAAAGTTGTTTCGGATCAGTTGCAAATGTTTGCACACAACCCCGTTTGTTGGAGAGAGGTTCCGTTAGGATAGCGTGAGGAAGGAAATGGACAAAGACCTGTCTTCAATAACATTGGTGCTCCTCCCTGGACTGGACGGAACAGGGAATCTGTTCGCAAACTTTGTGTCAGCATTGCCGCCGACTCTGAGAGTCAGAGTAGTCAGATATCCCGCAGACAGGTTTTTCACCTACGCCGAACTTTTTTCTTGTGTCATGGATGCCATTCCCGCGACCGATTTATTTATCGCAGTGGCCGAATCCTTCTCGACTCCTTTGGCTGTGAAGTTGGCGGCCAGACACCCACCGAACCTGGTAGGGCTGGTCATTTGTGCAGGGTTCATCACCAATCCAGTCAATAGTTGGCTCCTGCGCATGAAGGTGCTGGTGCGACCCTTTCTCTTCGCTCTCCCGATGCCGGCGTTCATTGTCGATCACTTTCTGATTGGGAAGAATGCGCCTCACGAATTGAGAGAAGCGGTTCGCCAAACAGCGGGCAGTGTATCTCCGAAAGTGAAGGCTATGCGAGTTCACGCCGTAATGGCCTGCGACGTCAGGAAGGAACTCGCTCAGGTGCAGGTTCCAACTCTCTACTTGCAGGCGAAGCATGACCGATTGGTGAACGAACGGTGCTTTAGGGAAATTCAAGTGGTCAAGCCAGATGCGATTCTGGCCTCAATAACTGCACCTCATTTCATTTTGCAGCGAGAGCCACACAAAGCTGCTGACTTGATCGCAAACTTTATTCAACAGTTGTCGTGAGCCGAAGCTGCTGCAGGACTGAAAAGAGCAGATGCACAAGCCGCGATACGCTATCCTGTCCTCCGAAAGCTCAATCAAATGCCGAAACCCAAACAGCAATTCAATATCGCCATGATCGGCAAGGGATTTATAGCTCGCGCCCACTCCAATGCCTTTCATCAAGTGAGCCATTTCTTCGACACACCATTCCACCTGCACACAAAAGTCGTCTGTGGTCGTAATCCGTCCACACTCGAAGCTTTCGCGCGGCAGTGGGACTGGGAAGAAACGTCGCTAGAATGGCAATCCATCGTCGGCCGCCCCGACATTGATATTGTGGACATCGCCGTCCCAAACGCCCTGCACGCGCCCATTGCCCTGGCCGCTCTCAGTCCAGGAAGCCGCAAGCATGGCCGAAGCTGTCGGTGACCTGCCCAATCTTGTGTGGTTCAACTATCGCCGCGTACCCGCAATTGCGTTCGCGAAACAACTCATTGACGAAGGCCGCCTGGGTCAGGTGTTCCACTACCGATCGTTGTATTTCAATCCATCAGGGGTCGATCCTGCAAAGGGACAAACCTGGCGCTATCGCACCGCCGAAGCAGGTTCCGGCGCAATCGGCGACTTGTTATCACATTCCCTGGATACCGCAATGTACTTGAATGGCGATATCAGCGAGCTCTCCGCGGCGAAACACACCTTCATTCCAGGACGCGAAGTGGACGACGCAGTTCAGCTCATGGCCCGGTTCGCGAATGGCAGCATCGGCAGCTTCGAAGCCAGCCGCTTTGGCGTCGGCCGTCGCAATGGCAACGGATTCGAAATCTACGGATCCAAGGGCAGTCTGGCTTTCGACCTCGAAGACATGAACCGCTTGCAGTTCTTTGATGCCACTGAACCGCCCGGTACGCAGGGCGCTCGCAACCTGCTAGTGACGGGTCCCGATCACCCGTACTCCACGAATTTCTGGAAGCCCGGCCACCTCATTGGTTACGAACACACCTTCATCGCCACGCTCGGTGATTTTCTGCAAGCCCTGGCCAAACACGAAGCGTTCCACCCCAATTTTCAGGATGCTCTCCTGACTCAGAAGTTGATCGAAGCCGTTGAATCCTCGGCAGCTTCCCGCCAATGGGTAAAATTGTGACTCTACCCCACTCAGCGTCACTTCGGTAACTTGCCCGAACCTGGGGCCGCCCCTAGCATCGAGAGCGTATGCTCCGCAGTCTTCTTCTCAGTGGCGACGACAATACCGTCCGCATCGTTCGCCGCGGATTCAAGGATCTCGCGGTAGTGCTCGAGCATTTCGCCGAATCCGATGCCGCCCTTTTGCACCTCACGAAGCATCGTTACGACGCGATCGTAGTCGACGACCAGATTGAGCAAGCGCATATCGTCGTCGAACAATTGATAGCGCTTCCTGCATGCAATAAATCGGTTCGCATAGTGCTCGCCGAACCGGTTGCAACTATGCACGCGGTTTTCAAGACGGGAACACAGGTCATTCTGTACAAGCCGCTCTCGCCCGAGCGTGTCCGGCAAGGATTACGCGCTGTCCGCAATCTAATGGGGAGAGATCGCCGCCGCGGAGACACCCGAGTGTCCACTATGCTCCAGGCGAGAGTCAGCCCACGTTATGCCAGGAACTCCGGTAAGCAAGTTCTGGTCGCGGACCTGAGTGAGTCCGGCGCCGCCATTCATTCTGAAAGTGGAGACCTGCCGGTTTCTGGCATCCTGAACCTGGAATTCGCGCTGCCTGACGCTCCCGACCTCATCCACGCAACTGCTGAACTCGTATGGCAGGACAATGAAGGCTCGGCAGGAGTTCGCTTCCTCGACATGGCCAGCTACGCCCGTAAGCGGCTGACGCAGTGGCTGAAAGAACAATCGGTCAAAAAAAATACCGGCGCGGCTGCTATTGCCACTCGCGCTGGCAGATAAATCCGTCCACTACTCGAAAGTCTCGGCGTCCCGGAACCGCACGGCCTTTTTGTCTTTCTCAGAAACCAACGGCTCCGTCGAATTCTCCCAGTCAATCTTCAAGTCAGCGTCATTCCACAACACGGTCCGCTCCAGTTCCGGAAAGTAGAATTCTGTGGATTTGTACAACACATGCGCGCTCTCTGAGAGCACATAGAATCCATGCGCAAATCCCACCGGAATCCAGACCAACTGCCGGTTCTCGCCTGAGAGCTTGACTCCATGCCAGCGGCCAAACGTAGCTGAACTCCGCCGCAGATCCAGAAAAACATCCAGGACTTCCCCGCTCACCACGCGCACCAATTTCCCCTGGGGCTTCTGCACCTGGTAATGCAACCCGCGCAGGACTCCGCGCTTCGAGTAGGAATGATTGTCCTGAACGAATTTGTCAGGGATACCGATTTTGGCAAACACCTTCTCGTTGTAGCTTTCGAGAAAAAAGCCGCGCTCGTCTTCGAAGACTGAGGGCTCGAGCACCAGCGCGCCCGCGAGAGGAGTTTCAAAGACTTTCATGCAGGTCTGATGGTCAAAATACCCGTTCTTTCAACATCTGCAGCAGGTACGCGCCATAGCGGTTGTTCTTCATGGAAGCCGCCACCTTCTCTACTTGTTCCGCACTGATGTATCCATAGCGGTACGCAATTTCTTCCGGACACGCCACCATCAGCCCCTGCCGGGTTTCAATGGTTTGAATAAACAACGCTGCCTCGAGCATGGCTTCGTGCGTTCCAGTGTCCAGCCAGGCCATACCCCTTCCCATGACCTCGACGTTTAGCGCTCCACGTTTGAGATATTCGCGATTTACATCGGTGATTTCCAGTTCTCCACGAGCCGAGGGCTTCAGAGATTTAGCAATCTCCACGACTTGAGAATCATAAAAATACACTCCGGTCACTGCGTACCGCGACTTCGGAGTACGCGGCTTTTCCTCCAGACTCAGCACCTTGCCCTGAGCATCGAATTCCACCACTCCGTACCGCTCCGGATCGTGCACCGGGTAGGCAAATATGCGCGCCCCAGCAGTACACTCCGCGGCCGATTGCACACTCTTTGCCAGGTCGTGCCCGTAGAAGATATTGTCCCCGAGCACCAACGCGCAGCAGCTGTCGCCGATGAACTCCTCCGCGATGAGAAACGCCTGTGCAATCCCTTCTGGCCTTGCCTGCGCAGCATACGAGAAACTTAAACCTATACTCGATCCATCACCCAAAAGTTGTTGAAACTTAGGCAAATCATCTTTGGTTGAAATCACTAGGATTTCCCGGATCTCCGCCAACATCAGCGTGGAGAGTGGGTAATACACCATCGGCTTGTCGTAGATGGGAAGGAGGCTCTTGCCAACGGCGTTCGTCACCGGATACAGCCGCGTCCCGGAGCCACCGGCAAGAATGATTCCCTTATATTTTGAAGACCGCTTAACCGGTCGATTCGACATGAGGGTTAGGAATTAAAGTATCAACACTGCCCCGCGCTTTTGATTTCCAAAGTTGGGGGACCCGCTCAAAGAGAATACTGTGTTGCCATCCATTGGCGATAGCTGCCGCTGGTGACGCCCTGAATCCAAGTTTCGCTTTCCAAGTACCACTGAATTGTCTTCCGAATGCCGCTCTCAAACGTCTCCCGCGGACGCCATCCTAGCTCCGACTCAATCTTGGCCGTATTCATCGCATATCGCTGGTCGTGCCCGGGGCGGTCTTTAACAAACGTGATCAGCTTACTATGCGGAACAACCGGATCACGAGGTCGAAGCTCATCGAGCACCGAACAGATGGTATGCACTACGTCGAGGTTTCTGACTTCGTTTTGTCCGCCGATATTATAAGTTTCCCCCACTCTGCCTCGCGCCAGCACCATACGAATCGCCCCGCAATGATCGTTTACAAATAGCCAGTCGCGAACATTTTGCCCATCCCCGTAGACCGGTATCGGCTTACCGCTGATCGCATGCAGGATGACCAGAGGAATCAACTTCTCCGGAAACTGAAACGGACCATAATTGTTCGAACAATTCGTGGTGAGCACCGGCAATCCGTAAGTATGGTGATAGGCACGCACCAGATGGTCCGCTGCAGCCTTCGAAGCCGAGTACGGGCTGTTGGGCGCATACCGCGTGCTCTCGCAAAATGCCGGCTCCGTGGGTCCGAGCGAGCCATACACTTCGTCGGTTGAGACGTGCAGGAACCGAAATGCAGCCCTCTCTGCATCGTTCAGCGCAGACCAATAGGTCCGCGCCTCTTCGAGCAGGCTGAATGTTCCATTCACGTTGGTGCGAATAAAATCATCCGGCCCATGGATGGAGCGATCGACGTGGCTTTCCGCAGCCAAGTGGACGATCGCTCGCGGTCGATGTGCGATCAACAGTTCGGCAACCAAGTCCCGGTCGCAGATGTCGCCTTGCAGAAACTTGTAACGGCGGTCTGAAGACACTGAAGCAAGGTTGCGAGGATTGCCGGCGTAAGTCAGCTTATCGAGATTGACGAGGCTTTCCGCTTCATTCGCAAGCCACTGCAGCACGAAGTTGGAGCCGATGAATCCCACTCCGCCTGTCACCAGAATTATGCCTGCCTGCATTAAATCCACTCTCGGGGCCCTTGGCACGCGCAGTCTTCGCGTGTTGGGGGATGAGAGCTCATTATCTTGTATTTTCCTGGATTTGTCCGGTTTCTGGCTGCAAATCGGGGATGACCGGAGTGTGCGCCATTAGCTGCTCCGCCAGAATCCCTACGATTCTTGCGCCTGCCCTTCCATCCCACATGTCCGGAATGCCCCTCGCCCCGCGAAAAGCAAGCTGCCGCTGGATGGCCTGCCGGATCTTCTCGCGTCGCGTTCCCGCCAGCACATTCGTACCCAGTTCCACGGTCACCGGACGTTCGGTGTTCTCGCGCACCGTCACACAGGGGATTCCCAACCAGGTCGTCTCTTCCTGGATGCCGCCTGAATCCGTCACCATCAATCGCGCATGCCTCATCAGGCAAAGAAAATCCAGATATCCCTGGGGCTCTGTGATCTGGATTCCGGAAATTCCCGGCGGCGGGCTGGCTTGGTTGCGGTTTTCGAATGACGGGGAGAACTCGAAGTAAGCCTCCAACCCGAGCTGGCGAATTTGTTTCTGTGTGCGAGGATGCGCAGGGAAAATAATCCGGTGCGAGCGGGCCACCTCGTGTAGTCCCTCGAGAATCTCGAGGAAGCTCTCCCGCTCGTCAACGTTGGCGGCACGATGCAGCGTCAGCAGCACGTACTCGCCATTCACCAGACCTAACCGCTCGAGCGCTGAGGACAACTCTGCTTGCGATTCGTATTCGCGCAGCGAGTCAATCATGGTGTTGCCAACGAAATAGATTCGGTCGGCCGGAATTCCTTCCGCCCGCAAATTTCTCAAACCGCTTTCCTCGCTCACGAAGAGCAGGTCCGAAATCTGGTCGGTCAGCATCCGGTTGATTTCTTCCGGCATTGAGCGATCGAACGACCGCAAACCAGCCTCCACGTGTGCAATCGTTGGCCGCCGCGCCCCAAGTTTCGCTGCCGCCAAGGCGCAGGCGAGCGTAGAATTCACGTCCCCCACCACCAGCAGCGCATCTGGCATATGCTCGACTAGCACCGGCTCGAATCGTTTCATGATTTCGGCTGTCTGCGCGGCGTGTGAGCCCGAGCCTGCCCCAAGGAAAATATCCGGCGGGGGCAATTGCAGGTCTGCGAAAAAAGCGTCCGACATTTGCCAGTCATAATGCTGGCCGGTGTGGACCAGAATCGGAGCAATCGATTCCGTCCACTCTCCCCGAATCGCATTGAACTCGCGGACCGCCTTGAGGATCGGCGCCGCCTTCATGAAGTTAGGGCGGGCACCTACCACGATGAGAAGCTTCATTGCTGAAATCATCCCATCATTTGAACGGTTTCATACAGATTTCAGACGCGCGAACCTGTGTGATAACGGACGGGACGGGATGAGCTTGGATTGCAGATTGCAGATTGAAAGATCTGTAGATTGCAGACTGCGGGAATTTACAATGTGAAATCTACAATCTGCAATGCCCTACTTCGCCGCAGGCAGAGTAATCACCGACTGATAGGCGTTTGCGTCCTGGATGCCAGACTCCTTGGCCGCGCAATTGGTCTGCTTCTGCGCGGAGACGACCTGAGTAGTCTTAGCATCCGCATTCTGTGTGGTCGTAGCTTGAACCACCGACCCACAGGCCGCTTGTGTTTTCTGAGGTGCGGCGCCCTGAATGGATGCGATCATTGATCCCCCATTCACCGACCCACTGTTCACCGACCCGCCATTCGCCGGTTGCGCCGTCGTCGCAGCATGAAGAACCTTCGTCTGCTTCTGGACGCCAGGCCTGATCGTGGTGATGACCTGGCGCGGCGCTGCGGTCGGTGTCTGCTGTCCAAGTCGTCCCGCGAGTTGACCCGCCGCCTGATTGGTCGCCCGGCCTAACGCCGTTCCAGCACTTGTCCCCGCCGCAGACGACAAGCCATGGGTCAGCACAGACTCTGCCGCCGCCTGAGCAAAGGCGCTCGCGGAAAATGCTACTGAGGCTCCAGCTATTCCGGCCATCAAAATCCATCTGCGCATAAGCCCCCCGTTCAGCCTGACTCTAGCCCTCCACTGCCCCGGAGTCAACGAAACTCGTGTGGCGCGGGCGCCTCGCCCGTTTCGATCAATCCGCAAGCAGTATCTGGGCAAACGTTTCATGGTCCACGTTGCCTCCGCTTGCAATCAGCCCAACGCGTTTGCCCGTCAGCGCGTCTTTTTCCTTCAGCGCAGCTGCCAGCGAGGCGGCTCCAGCGCCCTCGACTGCATTATGCGTATCTGTAAAGTAGATTTTCATCGCTCGACGTATTTCGTCGTCGCTGACTCGAATCATGTGATCTACGTTTTTCAGGATAATCTCCAGTGCCTCGTCATCCGGTAAGCGGCACGCCATGCCGTCGGCAATCACGGTGGTGACCGGAGCTTCGATTGCCCGTCCCGCCTCGAAAGAAAGCGCGTACGCCGGAGCTCCCTCGGAAACTACGCCGATAATTTTCGTCTTTAGCTCCAGCCCGTTGCGTACCGCGCAGCCTGCGCAGATGCCTGACCCCATTCCTACCGGCACATACACCACATCCAGATCCGGCACAGCAGAGAACAACTCTACCCAATAGCTGGCCACGCCTTTCACAATGTCGCGATGGTATGGCGGCACGAAATGCAGACCCTGCTCTCTGGCTAGTCTTTGCGCGTGCTCGCGCGCCTCCTGAAAGTCTTTGCCAAACTCGACCAGGTTGGCGCCCTGACCGCGCATGGCCGCATTCTTCTCGGAGCTGTTGCCATGCGGCACGACGATAGTCACCGGAACCTTGAAACGCTGTCCCGCCAATGCCACCGACTGCCCATGATTTCCGCGAGTCGCGGTAATCAGTCCTTTGGTCCCGTTCGAGTTCTTGAAAACCTCCGCCGCATACACAATCGCCGTCCGCGCCTTAAATGCACCAATCGGAGTATGGTTCTCGTGCTTCACCCAGATTTCCGCCCCCAGCCTCTGGTTCAACAGCGGCCACGAAATCTGCGGCGTCGGATGCATCAGCGAATAGACCAGCTTTTGCGCTTCAGTGATTTCGTCCAGCGAAGGCAATAGCGTCATGCGTGCCTCCCCAACTTTAGGCATCTTCCCCACCTTATGGTTTAGGTGCGGCGAGAGCAAGATTGGATACGGAAAAATTGCGAGCAACAAGCTCGGTGTAGGGACTAAGAGAAAAGGGTGGCCTGTGGCGACCACCCTTTCAACGTCATTTCGCCGACAATCGTCAGAGCTACTGTTTGGCGGCGGGCTTTTCTTCGGCCTTGGCCTTCGCGGGCGCTGCTGCCTTCACCTTCCAGAAGTCCGGATCAGCCTTCACCCAGGCGTCCGGGGGATAGCTCATAGCGGGGCTAAACTGGAATAGGTTCGACTGTGTGAACTCAATCGCCGACGATTCCAGCTCGCCGAGCTTCTTCATGCCCTCTTCGCCCATCGCGGCCATGAACTGTTTATCCCGCTCTATGCCCTGGTCGACCTCTGCCAACGACTTCAAGGGTTGGATCACGATGTAAGTCACGTCCTCCTGGCCATAAGCCGCTTCATACATGGCCCAGTGCATGTCGGGGATCTTTTCGTAGGCCTCTTTGACCAGTTTGACGGCGTCGCTCCACTCTTTCCGATGCCCGGAGCGGACACGGAACAGGGAGATCTCGAAATAACGCATGTGGGCAATGTCAACCGGTGCCCGCAAACTCTGCTCCTCGTTGTAGACAAGCAAGCTGGCGTCAGTCTCGCTGAGCAATTCACCGTCGCCAACGGAGGCGCGATCTAGTGCGGCCGCCAGCGCGGCGTTCTTCTGCTGCGCCTGATTGTCTTTCTCCCAAGCCTCAAACGAGTCATAGGGCACGAAAAACAGAGCGCGGTTTTTGCCAGAGACAGAATTTGCCGCAAGATAGTGCGTCGGCCACTTGGCGCGTGCAAACGCCTGCACAAATGCGCTCTCGGCCTTTTCGTGCGGCGCGCCCCCTTTGCCCGGTTTCAAGAACTCGCGGATGACGACCATGACTTTGGGCGGCGGTGTCAGCCCAGTCATTTCCTGGGCTGCGGCCAGACTCAGCCCTCCGCACAAGAGTGTCGCTCCCAACAAACAGCTTGTAATTCTTTTCATAGACGTGACCCTCCTCGGGTCGAGAAGTGGATTTTGGATACAAATTGCAGATGAGGTGAGATTTACCGGATGCTCCGGACCCCAAACCCAGAGCACGCCGGAGAGTAGCTGAAGCACCGGCCGAAGTCAAGCTGGGTGTCACCGCCTTCTTCAAGTTTTTGAAAAGATGAGGTACGGGATGAAGGCATGCCGGTGCACCTAGCATCTACTCTCGATTTTCGTTGACAGAGTAGCTGGTTTGGACTGAAAATTTCAGCCATCGTCTCAGGAAACACGCCCTCTTAGCTGTCGGCCTCTTCCGGTGCTTCTGATCTCCACTTCTGCACCCCTTCAGCGTTCCGGGGGCAGAGATAAAGCAAGATATCAGGCCCGGCCCAACGCAGGTCTCGCCGTACTCCGTTCGAAAAAGCAAAAACAACCCCGAGCAGAGGTGATGTATGACTCATGATTCTGAAAGTTTCAGCTGCCGCACTCTCGCACCCGTCCTGTTACTCGCCACAACGCTAATCATCATCCTCTCTCTGGGATATCCAACGCGGTCCGCCGCAGAATCCACCATCGCTTGTCCTTCAGGCACCTACGACATGCTTGATTGGATGACCTTGGACTCTGATCTCAGGGCGACCTACCACATGGAGGGAACCAGCAACCCGCTTTACACCAACATGGCGTCAGGCAAGTTCTACTGGATCAAAGGAGGAGGGGGCTATCCGTGGGACATTCAACTCTTCGACAGCAAATACATTTACTTGTGGATCACGGAACTCTCCTGGACCGTCCCGCAAAGCTATAAGAAATTCACCAACAATACGAACTTGCCCTTGGTTCCAAGGTGCGCAACCGCCGGTACGACTGCGCCCGGTTCCACCATCAAGGTTCCGAACACCAATTACGACCTGCACACAAATTGTTCTAACAGCTGCTCAGTGACGCTGGGGCTGCAGAACGGGATTAATCAGGTGTGGGGACCGTATTTCTATTCGTTCGGCGGAAGTCTGCCGAGCAACCTGAAGACGCTGGTCATCAGGTATCAATACAACTGCGATATCAATTACCAAAATTGCGGTGACAAAGAGGAGTATTACGTAGCTCAGCGTTATGGACTGGTGCAGTGGATCCACTACATCCGTATTCCTGCGACTGGCGCCTATGCGCAGTTGCAAAAGACCATTTTCAATAAGTTGATGGTTGGAGTAGTTACGCCGGATTTTCCGTGCTTCTGAAACACCGCTTAGAAAGCGGCTGAAGTCCAGGGCCGGAGAAGTAAAAATGTTCGAAATATCTTCGAGCTATGCGGATCGCGTTCTCCTAGTCTCTGCCCTTCTTTTGCTATCGGCTTCGGCATCGCAGGCGCAGACGCAGGCCTCTTGCACGTTCACATTTTTGCCGACAATGGTCACTATACCCAACTTCGGCACTGCTACCTGGTCCGCCTCTGGGACAACGATTTCGGCACCGTAGTTGGCTCAGCGTCCACTCCAACCGCAGACTTCGGCATTATTCGATGGGCCGGTGGCGGGGTGACTCCAGTCTTTGGGACCTCGCTTGTTGCCCGCAACGACAGCGGACTCAGCATCGGCTATAGCGTCATTGAAAATAATCAGCCAATTTTGCTGATTGGGACGAGCGGCACTGACATCACTCTTAACGGATCCGCCGGGCCGATACAGGCCGTCAACGGCATCAACGGGTGGGGCAGCGTCGTCGGCACATATTTTACCGACTTCCCCAACGGACTCACAGGCTTCAAACGCTGGAGCAATGGCGGTTTTATCACCCTCAATTTTCCAGGGGCGCAGCAGACCACGCCGATAGGTATCAACGACAGCAGCACCATTGTTGGCTCCTACTTTGCCGTTGCTGGACAGGGGAACGGGTTCATTTATCACAACGGCCAGTGGGCGAGTCTTAACTTCCCGAGTAGCACGAACACCACTCTGACTGGGATCAGCAATGCCGGCGTGATTATCGGGAATGCGATGGTTAACGGGTCTTCAGCAGCGTTTCTTTACGGGAATGGCGTCTTCAAAGTAATTTCCGTTCCAAATGCGCTGGCGAATTCGACAACAGTGTTCGGCATCGGCCCAAAGTTAGGAATGATTCTTGGCACAGCCAGCTTTAGTACTGGCAATCAGGGATTCATCGCCACTTGTCAGTAGGGCCTGCGCGCAAACTGTAAGTCTGGGAGAATCACGTTTCGAACGTAGAGTCTGAGCGTGTGGCCCTGGCCTGCCATCCGGGCGCTCTGGGAGCTCAGCCTGGAGAAGGTGAGCGGGCGGGACGAACGCCGGGTGATGTTGGTGCCGGGCGCGCCCTTCGCCGCTGGATTGCTTCCACCCGACCCGGCTCACCGGCACGCGCCACAACTCCGCGACCGCCAATGCCACGGCGATTCCTAGCGATACTTCTACGAAACGATGCGAAGCCACGATCCAAGGCGGGCGCTGGTGCGCCACCAGCAGGACGATGGTCAACGTGATCGCCGCAAAACGGTAAGCGCTGGTCAGTCGTAAGAGCGCGCACACGATTCCGCAAACAAAAATGCCAGCGCCATACACGATCCAATTCGGACCGGACACAGTGGCGATAAGCGCGCCTAAAACCGCTCCCAATGCCGTGCCCGCAAAGCGCTGCCAGGCCAGCGTCAGCGGATTGATGGTGGAAAGCAGGATCACAATGGTGGAAATTGGCGCCCAGTAGAACTCAGGAAGTTTCAAACTGCGCGCCAGAAGCATCGACGCAAGCGCAGCCACAGCTGTCCGAGCGGAGGTCATAACCGACTCGCGACCGAGGATCGGAGGTTTTACGGACTCCACCATAGGTTTGCTCTGGTGTGTCCCGACATTGTACAGGGCGAGTTTTTCCTACGGAGGTGGGGTCTGAACCAGGAACAGAAAAAAAGGCGGACAAGAATGTCCGCCCCACACGTTTCAAGGGTTTCTATTTCTGGGGTTTCTGCGAATCGCTCGGCGGCGCGCTCTGGTTCTCACGCTGCTGCTTGGCCTTCTCTTGAAGTTGAGCGAGCTTCTGCAATTGTTCAGGCGTAAGGACGGCTCTGATCTTCGGCGATGCGTCTGAACGGATCTGATTTGCCTTCTGAATTTTCTGATCCGTAGTCAGTGATGTGTCACTGCGCACCGCGTCCATTTGTTTGTTCTCATCCGCAATGATCGGCTGCAATTTCGCTTTCTGCTCATCCGTCAGATTTAACGGATTGTCATTGTCCTGGTCCGACTGCGCCGGAGCGCGACCCTGAGCGGCATCCCCAGAAGGGGCGGTTTGGCTCGGAGCGGTTTGGCTCGGAGCGGGTTGACTCTGCGGGGCAGTTTGGCTCTGCGGCGAAGCTTCTGGTGCAGGGGTTGTGGTCGAAGTCTGGGCGCTAGCAGGCAAGCTAATCGCCAATGCTAAGGCGAACGCCACCAATCCGGTCATGATGCAGCTTTTTCGCATTTTTCGCTCCTTTGCTGACGGAGTGGAACTTAGGATTTAGTGCAATGGAGCGGCAACCGACCACTGCACAAGTCCCTTCAGATGACCACGGCGGGTCGGAGGTTGGTCGTTTGCGTTTCTGAATTCGTAACAAGAAAAGGCCCCGCGCTGGCGGAGCCTAATTCACAACTGATTCAGAGGTGCTATTTCTGAGCTGGCGCGCCAGCTTCTTTGGTAATGCTTATGTCCCCGTGCTGACGTTTTCCACTCGTCTGCCCGGTGGCGACGTCCTTTGAGTTCTTGATATTCGAGTGGCTGTTATTGATGGCTGCATCGGCCTTGCCATCCCCGTTTACGTCTCCAGTCGCAACTCGCGCTTGCACTCCCTTGGGGTGCGACGTACTGGGACTCTCGCGATCGGTCGCGCCATCCTGATTTACATCGGCCGGCGAGACGCTGGTCTTGCCTGTTGCCTTGGGACTCTGCTGCTCAATCGCCACGGGTGTAGCCTTGTCCTGCACTTTCATGATTACAACCGGCTGGTACTGACGCTTGCCACTGGCCTGTCCAGTAGCCAGGTCTCGCGGAGCGGTAACCTGCCCGCTTGATGCCGAGTCGCTCGAATTGAGGACTGATTGACTCCCAGCGGGCTTGCTCATCGTCTTGCCACTGGCCTGTCCTGTGGCAACATCCCGCGGATGCGCATCTTTTGTTTGCGCAGTGCTCGCAGATTGGTCCTTAGTTCCGTTCGACTGCGCAACTGCAATCACCGACAAACATGCGAACCCCGCAATCAAAATCTTTTTGTTCATTGTTTCTCCTTGTGTGCAAGTGGATCGTGTGAGCACTCGATTTGGCGTGAGGATTGCGAGTGTCCAGCCGCCTTTCCTTAAGCGGATTGAACGATGTTGGAAGGTTCAGAGGTAAGCAGCAAGTTACCGAGGTACCACGGCGCGCAGCGCATGCTCCGTCCGCAGCAGGAGGAAACTGCATCCGAGATGCGCGACCGTTGGCGGGTCAGGGTCTGAGAAACATCCCCGCCCTAGTCGCAACAAACGCGACTAGAACGTGCTTGAATCGAGGCAAGAAAAACCCCGCCCAAGCAAAGCTTGAACGGGGCACGCGATTTTTTGTCCGACAAGAGTGTCCGACCCACATGGTTCTTGCTGAAAGCTGACGGCTGATAGCTGACAGCTTTTTAGTACATGTCTCCCATGCCGCCGCCGTGGCCGCCTGGCATTGGAGCGCCCTTCTTCTCTTCTGGCAGTTCGGCGACCAGTGCTTCGGTAGTGAGCATCAACGAGGCAATTGATCCGGCATTTTGCAGCGCGGTGCGGACGACCTTGGTGGGATCGAGCACGCCGGCTTTGACCAGATCTTCGAACTCGCCAGTCAGAGCGTTATAGCCGAAATTGTTGTCCTTGGAGTCGTTGACTCTGCCCAAAACAATTGCGCCTTCCTCGCCGGCGTTCTCGGCGATTTGACGCAACGGCTCTTGCAGGGCACGCTTCACGACGTTGATGCCGATCTGCTCGTCTCCCTCGACTTTGAGCTTGTCGAGAGCGGAGACACAACGGCTCAGCGCCACTCCGCCGCCGGGGACGATTCCCTCTTCAACCGCCGCGCGGGTTGCATGCATCGCATCTTCTACGCGGGCTTTCTTCTCTTTCATTTCGGTTTCGGTAGCAGCGCCGACCTTGATCACTGCCACGCCTCCGACCAGCTTGGCCAGCCGCTCTTGCAGCTTCTCGCGGTCGTAGTCTGAGGTGGTTTTCTCGACTTGGCCACGAATTTCCTTTACCCGGCCTTCGATCTCATTGTGCTTGCCTTTGCCTTCGACGATGGTGGTGTTGTCCTTGTCGATGGTGATCTTCTTGGCCTGGCCCAGGTCGCTGAGCTGGACGTTCTCCAGCTTAATGCCCAGGTCTTCGGTAATGGACTTGCCGCCGGTAAGGATGGCGATGTCATCCAGCATTGCTTTGCGGCGGTCACCGAAGCCGGGCGCCTTTACCGCACAAACGTGCAGCGTGCCGCGCAGCTTGTTGACGACCAGAGTGGCGAGCGCTTCTCCCTCGACGTCTTCAGCGATGATCACCAGCGGCTTGCCGCCTTTGGCAATCTGCTCGAGCAGCGGGAGCAGGTCCTTCATCGAGCTGATCTTCTTTTCGTGGATCAGGATGTAGGCGTTTTCGAGAACTGCTTCCATCCGCTCCGGATCAGTTACGAAATAAGGAGACAGATATCCGCGGTCAAACTGCATGCCTTCGACCACTTCAAGCTGTGTCTCCAGCGTCTTCGATTCTTCGACTGTGATTACGCCGTCTTTGCCGACCTTTTTCATGGCCTCGGCAATGATGGTTCCAATCGTGTGGTCGTTGTTGGCGGAAATCGTGCCGACTTGCGCAATCATTTCGCCGGATACGGGCTTCGAGAACCGGTCCAACTCGCCCTTGCCGCGATCGCCAGTCTTGGGGTCGATAGCTCCGCAAATAGCAGCAACTGCTTTCTCGATGCCGCGCTTCAACGCCATTGGATTGGCGCCGGCAGCGACTGTTTTCACGCCCTCGCGATAGATGGCCTGCGCCAGAACGGTTGCGGTGGTGGTGCCATCTCCCGCAACGTCTGAGGTCTTGGAAGCAACTTCTTTGACCATCTGCGCGCCCATGTTTTCGAGCGTGTCTTTTAATTCGATTTCTTTCGCTACAGTGACGCCGTCCTTGGTAATGGTCGGCGAACCGAATTTCTTGTCGATCACGACATTGCGGCCTTTGGGGCCGAGCGTGACCTTTACGGCATCAGCGAGTATGTTGACGCCGCGAAGAATCGCTTGCCGCGACTCTTCTCCGTGAACAATTTGTTTTGCCATTTCTTTTTCTCCTAAGATTTGATTGCAGACTGGCTGCACATTCTTATTTGGGCCGTTGCTAATCAGCTTTTAGCTACTAGCTTCTAGCCTCTAGCAAGCTTCGGCCAGGGCCGATGCTGGACGGGCGAGACGCCCGTCGCTCCACCTATCTCTTCGCTCCGACGGTTTCCTTCTTTGCGGCGCCGGTGATGATGCCGAGAACTTCCTCTTCCCGCATGATGACGAAGTCTTCGCCATCCAACTTAATCTCCGTTCCGGCGTATTTGCCGAACAGGATGCGGTCGCCTTCCTTCACTGCCAGTGGAAATACTTTGCCGTCTTCGTTGACTTTGCCTTTGCCGGCGGAGATGACTTCCCCCTCCTGCGGTTTGTCTTTGGCGCTGTCGGGGATCAGAATGCCACCGCGGGTGACTTCAGTCTCTTCTACGCGACGGACCAGGATGCGGTCGTGTAGCGGAGTAAATTTCGTTGCCATTTTCAGACTCCTTTCAAAAATTGGTGGGTAGTTAATTGCAGTTATTTGAAAAGTTGATTGTTAGCACTCGACTTGTACGAGTGCTAATTGTAGGAGGTCTGTCATGCGATGTCAAGGTCCAGGGCGATTTCGGCCTTTCGATATACCACTACCGGAACAGCCATAAATCACTTGCCGACAATGGGTTAGCACACGCTTACAAAAACATATTCGGCGAACGTGACAGACCTCCCTCCGGCCAATTAGAATTCCCGCCGAAGGTCGTGTGAACATGAGAATCGCCGTTCGTCTTCTCGCAATCTCTCTAGTTGTCCTTGCTGTGACGGCTACGGCCACGGCCAAGGAAAAGGCCGAGCCACTCGCTCGCATTAATGTCCTGGTGCTGCGGGACGAGAATGGCAAGCCGATACGAAACGCTGCTGTCGTTCTGCATCCCGTGAACGATCACGGTAAGCAAGAGCGAGGCGGGCTAGAGCTAAAGACCGATCCCGAAGGCAAAGCCAGCTACGATGGAGTTCCTTATGGCAAGCTGCGCATTCAGGTGCTGGCTCCGGGCTTCCAAACCTACGGCGACGATTACGACGTGAGCCAGCGAAATATGGACATCACCGTCAAGATGAAACGGCCTGGAAGGCAGTATTCGATCTATGAGGAACATCCGGCGGAAAAGAAAGAAGAGAAGCCGGAGGACGAAAATAAAAAGCCGCAGTAACAAATTGTAGATTTAAGACTTCAGATTGAAGAAGTAGAGCTGCTTCATCGTTGAGAACGCGTCCACGATTCGGTTCCGGGCTCCAATCTGCAATCCGAAATCTACAATCTGAAATCACATGGACTACCTTCTCAAGACCGAACCTTCTGAATACTCCTTCGCCGATCTCCAGCGTGATAATGAAACCATCTGGGACGGTGTGTCGAATCCTGTTGCGCTCAAGCATCTGCGTGCGATGAAGCCGGGAGATCGCCTGATCATCTACGAAACTGGAGACAACAAGAGCGCAATCGGAAGCGCCACGGTGATTTCTGCGGTTGTCTCCGACCCTAAGAATCCACGCGTAAAGATCAAGGCTGGCAAGCCGTTGCCCAAGCCCGTGACTTTGGCGGAGATCAAAGCTAACAAGCTTTTCGCCGACTCACCTCTGGTGCGCCAAGGCCGATTAAGCGTCGTGCCGCTGAGTGAGACGCAATACCGAGTTTTGTTCGGAACTTAAGCTTCTGCTTCGGCTTGAGCTACTTCCTTGGAGCTGGTTTCTGCAGCTCTGCCGTCAATGAGTCCAGGGCGTGTCTTTGATATACTTCCGCGTCTTTGCGGGTAAAGACCGGGGTGATCGCTTGAACATCTGTTTTCGCAGTTTCGTAATCTCCGCGGCGATAAGCAATTTCGGCTTGCAGTAGCTTCACACCCGCACCCCAATCTGGGTCCCCGGCGAGTTGAGACACTGCGGGAATATCGATTTGTTCCAAAAGCTTGCTGGCTTCATCCAACTTACCCAGGCCGATCAAGCAGGCGGCCAGCGAAGAGCTGACTCCGCCAGTTAGTCCGGCGCGCGGGCCGAATGCTTTAGTGGACGCATCGAGCGCCTTGCGCGCATTGGTTTCGCCTTCGCCATAGCGGCCGGCGCGGCACTGGGCAAGAGAAGCGTCCGAGAGCGTGGCAACCGCGAAGAACGACAGCGGTCCCTGCTTGCGAACGGCAAGGTTGTAGATGGCAAGGTCATCGCGGATCGCATCGTTCCACAGACCAAGACTGCCTTCCGACTGCGCCCGCGTGGTTAACAATTGCATGGTCAGTTCGTGGTCAGGGCCGAGCCGGGAGACAAACTCGGGATAAATTGCGTTTGCCTCCCTAATTGTGTCCGCGTGTTTGTTCTGAATCATGAAGGCTTGCGCCAAATTCAGTCGAACGCGCAGCACGTTTGGACTTTCAGGCCCGGTCACGCGAGTGAAATCAGCGATAAGTTCCCGAAACAGTTGCTCCGCCTTCGCACCATTACCCAAGCGGATGTAGGAGAATCCGAGGCGTTGCTTGAAGGTCAAGCGCGCGCTCTCGTCAAAAGTAGGAAGAGCTTCGGCCCTGTCAACTGCGGTTGTGAAATTCTCAGCAGCAGACTTTGCGTTATTCTCAATCAAGGCGATCATTCCTCGATCTAGCTGGCGGTAATCCGCTAGCGGGGATCGTGCCTGGAGTGGCTCCGGGACTGCGCCTGAGTGGCGTGTATTCTGCGGGAAACTTGAATATCAGTTTCGACCAGTCTGCGGCAAACATCGGCTGCGGAACGCTTGTTTCGCAAGCGCTTCCTTATTCGGTATTCGGTCGAGCGAACTGGCCCTCAGTTGCTGATAAAAGTGCCAATTTCACCTAAGCCGCTGGTTCTGTCATACAAAGCAGATGGAAAATTGGCCGGGCCGGGTCCGATCGATGTGGCCGGGCAAGTTGTTGTCGGAGGCGCCGTCGCAACCACGTCAACTGGATATCCGGCGCAGACGCAAACCACCATGCAGTCGCGGCAGATTGACGCGGCCGAAGCTCAGAATTACGCAGGTAACCGATGCCGTTCACCAGAACGGAATGGAGTACTCAGTAAATGAGCCGGTGACCGCGACACCGAACGATGCAACGCGGCGCTGCTGCCGCCAACCGGTTCGACTGTGAAAATCTCGGATGCGCTGACGCAAGTGTTCGGCACCCAGGCCAGCAAAGCGGCGAACACTGCGCCTGGACTCCGATTGGCCGGTACATATGCCGGAGCGGGTGGTTTAAACATCGAGTTCCGGGACGATTCGGCCACGGTGGAATGTAGCGAAGCCCACGCTGCGGAGGCTTACTCGGTGTTGCCCTCAGGCGGCCAGCTTGCCGTCAAACTTCAGACAGTTAGATTGTTTCCTTCGTGAACCTTGGTGTCCTTCGTGGTTTAAGGTTTGCTCTTGTACCGAGAAAACCTGAAAGGCAGGAACCACGAAGGACACGAAGGTTCACGAAGGCAATATTTTGGTTGAGCTTACCGCTTCGGAGTTTTCTTTCGTCGTAACCCGCTGATTCTCGGCAGGTGCGCCGCGCAATTTCCTGCAGCGCAATTAAACATCTCTATTCCTCTAGAATTCGCATCAAGCCGGTCGCTGGCAGATCTGGAACTAGAAAATTCTTCGCAGACCCTGAGGTTTTGGTCACTGCTTTCGCAGCCAGATAGCCGCTGCGCACTGCACCTTCCATGGTTGCAGGCCAGCCGGTGGCGGTCCCATCTCCCGCGAGGAAGATGCGCGGCCAGGGGGTTGGTTGGCTTGGGCGATACCGATCGATTCCCGGCGTTGGTGAAAAGGTGGCGTTCACCTCTTTGATCACGGTGGACTTCAGCAGCTTGGCCTCGCACGCGGCTGGAAAAAACTCGTGCAGCTCTTTCAGCGCGAGGTCAATGATTTCCTGCCGCGATTTTTCGATTAGCAATTTCGAAGAGCTGATGACTAGCTCGACATAGCTTCCTTCCAGATTTCTTCCCAGCAATTTCGATTTGTGAAACATCCACTGAATCGTGCGATCAAGCAGGACGGCATGATCGAGATCGGTGATCTGGCGGTCGAACCAGAAATGGACGCCGGTGATGGGCGAAGTTTCAAAATATGCAAGCTTCGCCCGCAGTTCGGCAGACTCAGACGAGTCCGGTAGCAGCTTGGCCAGCGAATCGAATGGGACGGCTAGAACTGCATAATCGAATTCGTCGTTGGAATTTTGAAGGGAATCCTGAAGCTTAAGACGCACGCCGCGCGCAGTTGGCATAAACGATTGCACGCTGTTGCGGAACCGGACTGTCCCACCCCGGGTAGTAATGTAGTCGCGCGCCGAGTTATAGAGTTCGGTCAGCGGGACTGTCGGAATTCCCATTCGGCGCGCAACCCGCGACTTCATCGACTCGCGGACAACCTGCGCCGCGTAAGGTACGGAAATGCGGTCCAGGTCCTCACTGAGGGCACTAACCAGGATTGGTTTCCAGAAACGCTCAATCGCGACTGGCGTCTGCCGATGCCGCAGGAGCCATTCCTGAAAATTGCCCGCGTCCTTCGGCGGACGACCGATCAGCGCCATCAGCCCCCGAGCAACCGAAAGCTTATCCCGCACCCCGAGGAACTTGAATCCCAGAAATGAAGGCGTGACATGCAGTGGCGCAGGCAGAAAAGTCGGCTCCAGAATGGACTGTCTTCCACCCGGCTCGATGAACGTCATGCGATCGAACCAGCGGATTTTGTCTTCGATTCCGATGGTGCGATAAAACGCGATCAGGTTGGTGCAGGAGCCGAAGAGCACGTGCTGGCAGTTGTCTACGATTTCACCTGTGCCCGGATGCTCGTAAGAAGAAGCGCGGCCGCCGAGGTAGGGGCGACGCTCGAACAAGGTCACTCGAAAGCCACTATCAGAGAGCGCGCAAGCGGCAGCCAGTCCAGCCAGACCCGCTCCGACGATTGCCACCGTGGGCTGTGAGGAGCCGTCGGCCATCACACGATTCGTTTCAAGAATCCCTTTCCGAGGATGGTCAGCTTTTCCCGGAGGCTGAGGCTGACCTTGCGGGAGAAGACATCGTAATTCAGGCGGGCAATTTTTTCGAGCAGGCTGCGGTAGATCGTCACCAGCACCCATAGGGCTGGCTGGCTGTCTTCCGCGATCAGAGAAATCAAATCATCCCCGGCCTGATAGTTCCCGCGAGCACGTTGCGCTTGCAGTTCCAGCAGCGGACGAATGCGCGCAGGGTCAGCGCCAGTCGCCAGCTCTGTGGCGGAAATCCCAAACTGCGCCAGGTCCTCTTCCGGTAGATAGACGCGGCCCAGAGCGGCGTCTTCTCTTACGTCGCGAATAATATTGGTCAGCTGGAATGCCAAGCCACAGCGCTCGGCCAGCGGTTCCGCGGCTGGGTCGGTGTATCCAAAAATGCGAATACATACGAGCCCCACGACTGAAGCTACGTTATAGCAATAGCGCTCGAGTTCCTGAAAGCTGCCATACTGGATTGGACGGCTGGGAGCAGATTGATCCGGATTCTCTTCCACGTCCATGGCGGTGCCAAATGCCAGCGCATCAAGCAGTCCTAAAGGAATATGGAATCTGCGTTGAGCGTCGGTGACCGCCAGGAGTATGGCGTCGTCGGTGGGATACCCGGCCTGTGCGGCGTGGAAGGCGTCCACCCAGGCATCGAGCTTTGCGCGGCGGTCGCGCACCGGGAGCGACGGATCGTCCGCAATGTCGTCGCAGCGCCGCATAAAAGCGTACACCGCGCACAGTGCCTGCCGCTTGCGCTTGGGCAGCACCAGAAATCCGTAATAGAAATTCTTTGCCCGCGCCCGTGTGATTCCGCGACACACTGAATAAGCCATGTGGAGCTGCGAATCGGTGGGAACAAATTGCGGCGGGCTTTGCACGGCGGTGCTCATATTAGTTTGCTAAGCGCGGCGCGGGCGACCAATGCAAGCTTACGAGTTTTGGAAATTGCAGGACGGCGCCCCAGAACGGCATAGCTTTCCCGCTCGATTGCATTCAGAATTTCCTGACCACCACGACTGAAGAGTTCGATATCAATCGCTAACTCCTTACTGACTTTGCCCACAAGCGGAAGGCCGCGATCAAACCACTCTCTTGCCCGCTCGACTTCAAAACGCATCATCTCGCAAAAAGCGGGAGTGTTGCGCTGACTGGCAATGTCATCCTCTGAAACTCGAAACCGTCGCAAATCTTTGAGCGGAAGATAGATGCGTCCCTTCTCGTGATCTGCGCTGACATCCTGCCAGAAATTTGCGAGCTGCAGTGCGGTGCAGGTGAAATCGGAGAGCTGCTGGCGTTCGGCGTCGCGATATCCGCAAAGATACAGCACCAAATGGCCGACCGGATTTGCGGAATAATGGCAGTAGCCGAGCAGGTCATCGAAAGTTTCATAGCGGGTGACGGTCTGGTCCTGGCGGAAAGCGGTCAGCAGATCGGAAAACGTCTGTTTGGGAATCTCGAACTCTCGCACCGTGCCCACTAGCGCAACAAACACCGGATGGCGCGGACTTCCTTCATAGCAGGCGTTGAGTTCCGCTTCCCACTCGTCGAGGAGGAGTAGGGATGCCTGGTGATCGCCAGTTTCATCTCCGAGGTCGTCGGAGATGCGGCAATAGGCATAGACATTGAAGAAATGCTGTCGCAGCCGCTTAGGCAGAAACCAAGTTGCGACAGAAAAATTTTCGTAGTGGGTCCGGGCGAGGCGTTCGCAATAAGACTGCGCTTCCTGCTGGGAAGGGGCACACGCAGGGATAGCGTATTCGGCAGGCAGATGGCTCCAGATTTGGTTCACAGCACTCATGCAGAAATTCAGCCCGTAGCTGTTAGCTGTTAGCTGTTAGCTTTTAGCTTTTAGCTGGAACCCGAACAGGTCTAGCTAAGAGCTAAAGGCTAACGGCTAAGAGCTATTTTCACTGTCCGGGAATAATCGCTGTCTTGATGTCCCCGTTTCGATTCATCATGTGCTGCAGGACCTGCTGCAGGCGCGAGAGCGGCGCTTCGCCAGTGATGTAATCCGTCGGACGGATCTTCTTCTCGGCAATCAGGGCGAATGCCTTGCGCACGCTGTCCGGCGTGTGATGGAACGTGGCTTTCAGAGTGACTTCCGAATAGTGCAGCCGGTTGGTATCGATCTCAACTTTGGTGCCCTTGGCGCATCCGCCGAAGAAGTTGACAGTCCCACCTTTGCGGACCATCTCCGTGGCCCATACCCAGGCTTCGGGACGGCCAACGGCTTCGACAACGACATCGGCGCCCCGACCGCCGGGTGACAATGCCCTTACAGCTTCGACCGGATCTTTCTCGGCGCCCAGGTGTACAACGTCATGCGCACCCATACGCTGGGCCGCGGCAATCTGGGCGTCACGTTTGACTACTGCAATCACATTGCATCCCACCGCCTGGGCTACATGCACGAACATCAGCCCGATTGGGCCTCCGCCGATCACAGCCACGGTGTCGCCAATTTCAACTCCAGTCTCATGCAGTCCGCGCAGCACGCACGCCAGGGGTTCGACCATGGCTGCTTCTTCAAAACTCACGTGGGGAGGAATAGCTAACGTATTCAGGTCGACGATCCGGCGAGGTATGCGGATGTATTCGGCGTACGCGCCGTTATTGAACAGCAGGTCCTCGCACAGATTCTCTTGATGGCGCGAGCAATAGAAGCACATCTGGCACGGCGCGGAGTTCAACGCCACCACGCGCATGCCCTTTTTGAATCCACGTACGCCCGGCCCAGTCTCTTCGATCACCCCAGCCAGTTCGTGTCCGAAGAGCGCCGGAGGCACAATCATTCGCGCATGATATCCGCGCTGGTACACCTTGAGGTCTGTGCCACAGGTGAGCGCCACCTGCACTTTGACCAGAATCTCTCCGTCCTCAAGGTGAGGAATCGGAACCCTCTCAATCTTTACGTCCTCTTTGCCGTAGAGGACGGCTGCTGTCATCTTGCCGTTCACTGCTACCTTTCTTGCGAACTCCCCGGCTGAATCACAATTTTCATCGAATCCGGTTGTGGATGCGCCGCCAGCTCTAAAGCTTCCACAGCGCGCTCCAGCGGAAAACGATGGCTGATCAGCCGCTCCAGCGCCATCTCCTGCCCCATCACAAACTGCACCGATTCGTTCTGCAGGTCGACCGAAGCGCTGTATGAGCCAACCAATGTCTTCTCGTCCACGCAAACCGCTGCCGGATCGAATGCCGCATCCCCGTGCTGCGTCTGCGCAAAAAGCAATACCTGCCCACCGGGCCGAACCGCATCCATAGCTGTCCGGACCAGGCTGTTACTCCCAACCGCCAGAATCGCAGCGTCGGCGCCGCGCCCTTCCGTCTGTCGGCGTGCCTCTTGAACAGGATCAGATTGCGAGGCATTGATTGAGTTTTCGAGTCCGAAGTCTCTGGATATTGTAAGCCTCTGCTCATACAAATCGGAAGTGATTACCCTAGTCCCTGCCCGTTTGGCCAGTACACTCAGTATGATGCCGATTGGCCCCTGTCCAATTACCAGAACTGTGTCGCCCGGGTTAAGTGCCATCCGCTCAATGGCTTTCATACAGGTGTTCACGGGTTCCACGAAGCATGCCTGCTCGAACGATATTCCATCCGGAATGCGCACTGTTCCATTCTCTACGATCCAATCCATCGCCCGGACGTACTCCGCGAACCCGCCGCCTGAGGGCGCAAATCCCGCCGTGCATCCTACTTTCTTGTAGGTCTCGCACTGGGCGAAGGTCTTGTGGCGGCAGTAGTAGCATTCGCCGCACGGAATGTGGTGAAAGACCATAACGTGGTTGCCGGGAGCGAAATTTGTAACGTGCGCACCGACTGCCGCAACTACTCCTGAAGTTTCGTGTCCGAAGATTCGCGGGGCCGAGTGCGATCCAGTTGCGATTTTCTTCAGATCGGTGCCGCAGATGCCGCAGGTGTGGACTTTGACCAGGATTTCGCCGGGGCCGATTGTAGGGACGGGGAGGGTTTCGAGGCGGACGTCGTTTACGCCGCGATAGACGGCGGCCAGCATGGTGGACGGGAGCCTGTCTGGGATTTGTTCGGAAGTCAGTTGTGGTGCAATGGCCATCTCAGAATTTTGGTCTAGCTACGGTGCCTGGAACTATTGTATTGGGCAGGACGCTGTCGCGCAGCCAGGCACAAAGATTTTCGGAGGCGATTTGAGTGTTGCGGGCCAGGCGGATGACTCTCAGCCAAAGCCAGGGGCGGAGGGCGATGTGAAGCAGAAATCGCGTTGTGTCGAATTGTCCGCCGCGAATGAAACGGGATATTTCGGGCAATTCAAAATTTAGGTCATCGGAGATGGCTTTCACAGCGAGGAAAGGAAGCCTGTGCGATTGGGCGGCGCGGGCTACGGCGGCGGCTTCCATGTCAACCGCGTGGGCTCCGTAAGACTTCGCTAGTTGTTGTTTTTGGGCGACGCTTGCGACTTCAGGATAGCTCGCGAGTATCGTCCGCCCAAGAACAGTATTGCCGACTGGTGCATCGTGAATGGTTTCGTGGCGGCTACCGTCCCGAGTATCGAGGACGGTTGCGGGAAAAATTGCGTCGCCCACCTTCAACTCTGGAACCAGTGCGCCTGCGACTCCGGCGGAAATGACGACCTCGGGAGAATATTGCGCTATCGCGGCCTCAGCCGCCCACCGGGCCGCCTCGCTTCCAATTCCTCCACAGACCACGGTCACGTGCTCGCCTTCATAGAAGATGAATTCGCGGCCTTGGTGGGAAGCCCTCACTGAAGGCCAGCCCTTCACCAGAGGCCGGACTTCACGTTCGAGCGCAGCGATGATGGCGAGTCTTCGGGACACGAGCTGAGAGAGCTTTGATCATACAAAACTCGAAGTTAATGCGCTCAGGCGTACAAAAGTAGCACTATAAACCACCAAGGACACGAAGATCCACGAAGGAAAGCTAGCTCTCTCTGCCCTTCGTCAGACCTCGTGCCCTTCCGTGGCTGTAAAAACCTCACGCAGCCATCGCTGGCCGCTGCGGCTTGGAAATTTCTGCAACTGTTTTCGACACTCGCTCCGGCTTATCTCGCAGCGCCATGTCTGCTTGCGAAACAATTCCGATCACTCGATCCTCGCTGTCCACAATGGGAATGCGTCTGATCTGGTGTTCCTGCATGGCCCGCTCACATTTCTCGACGTTTTCTCCATCGCGGCAGGTGACCGGGTTTGTACTGATGAATTTCTCAATTGAAGTTGGCTTGGGATCCAATCCTTGCGCCAGCACAGAGCAACAAAGATCTCGATCTGTAATCATCCCCACCAGTTTGCGCGACTGCTGGTCGATGACGACAGGCATGGAACCGACATTGCGGTCGCACATGAGTTTGGCGACGTGCTGCGCAGTGTCACTCGGCAGGCAGCAGGCTGGGTTTGCACTCATCACTTCTTTAATCTTCACGAGAAAAACCTCCTTTGCTGAATCTATGCGTGTTCACGCACTTTGATTTTGTCGACGATCTGCCGGTCGCCGGCATAGGATTTCGCGATTCGCATAGCGAGATCATGCTGCCCTCGCGTGTCGACGGTTCCGGTAAGCACAACCGTCTGGTCGTCGGTCTTGACTCCGACGTTGGTGCTGGTCAGCGCAGGTTCCGCGTTCAGGTGCTGCTCAATCTGCTGCTGGACCTGAGTACTGGACATCTGCTCGGCCGGCGGAGCTTCCTGATCAGGCGGCATTTGTCGTCCGGGCGTCTGCCCCTGTGGAAACGTGGGGGGAGTGCTTTGATCTGGCGGGAATTGGCCTGGCTGTTGGGCCAAGCACAAGCTGGCCAGCAGCAACACTAGGCCGCATAGGATGGATTTCATAACAGCCTCCTGTTTTTCTGGCTTTTTAATTGGATGCGGTGCGTGGAATTGGTGAGGCTTTCGTATCTGCTTCTATCCCAAAGGTTTGTAAAAAAACTCAGAGAAGAAGTCTGAGAATTTGCTCACGCGTAGCCATTACCGCGGAACCAGTCCACCGCACGCCTGAGCGCGTCGTCCACCGGAACAATCTTCCATCCTAGTTCTCGCTCGGCTTTGGCGGAGGAAACGAACATCTTCTTTCGCCCCATGCGGACGGCGTCGATGGTGGCGCGGGGTTCGCGGCCCCGGATGCGGCCGGTGACCAGTTCATCCACCACACCTGTAGCCAGCGCGAGCACATAAGGCACGCGGATTCTAGGCGAGGGCAATCCAGTAATCGCCGCCAGCTTGTCGAGGATTTGTTTCAGCGTTAGATTCTCGCCGCCCAGGATGTACCGCTCTCCGCTTCTTCCCTTCTCGAGGGCGGAAATATGGCCGCGGGCGCACTCTTTCACGTCAACCAGGTTCAGCCCAGTGTCCACGTAGGCGGGAAATTTCTTTTTCAAAAAATCGACGACGATGCGCCCGCTCGGCGTTGGTTTGATGTCGCACTCTCCCACCGGCGTCGAGGGGTTGACGATCACAACGTCGAGACCGCTGTGTGCGGCTTCTATCGCCACCTGCTCGGCCATGAACTTCGACCGCTTGTACGGCCCGATCATTTTTCCGAGATCGACCGGGGACGCCTCATCGGCGGGAGTGCCGTTCTGAGTGAATCCCATGGTCGCCACGCTCGAGGTGTAAACCACGCGGCGGACGTTATTTTTGCGGGCGGCTCCGAGGATGGCGCGTGTGCCTTCGACGTTGGCGCGGTACATCTCATCGGGCTCTCGCACCCACAGCCGATAGTCGGCGGCGACGTGAAAGATCACGTCGCATCCGGCGATTCCCTTCTCTAGTGAGGCGGGGTCGCGCAGGTCTCCGGTGAACAGATCGGCTTTGAGGTCTTCGATGTTCTTTAGGTTGCTGTCGGCACGAACGAGGAGACGGAGGTCTGCGCCTTGTTCAGCCAAGGCGCGAGCGACGTGGCTGCCGACGAATCCGGTGGCGCCTGTGACGAAAGCGAGCATTGGAAATCAGAGTATAACGGGGCGCGCGCATTGCAGCGCGATAGCAGGGGCAGGTTGGGGGGTTGGAAATGGGGTTGGACTTTTCTGAGTATCACGGTATCTTTTTTGGGCGGCGCACTTGAATGCTGTGATGTTGATGACTTTCGAGTCTGATCAAAACATTTGAGGAGGGTGAAATGAGAAAGGCAATTGCGGTGGCGGCGATTTGTTTAGCGGCTTCTTTGGCTACCGCCGCCGGAGACGTGCATCCGCTGAACGTGAAAACAGGGCTTTGGCAAATGACCGAGGTTGTGACCTGGACCGGGCTTCCACCGCAGATGGCGGCCATGATGAAGAATGGGCGGCCCATAAACTACAAATCGTGTGTGAAGGAGAAGGACTTGAGTAGCAATCCATGGGCACCCGGATCGGGTGAGAAGTGTGTTTGGACGGTCCTGAAGTCTTCGAGCACCGACATGGAAGTGGAGGGAAGGTCGTGCGAGATGGGCAAGAACATGGGGATGACGGCCGAGGCACACGGCACAATCCACGTCAACGACTCGGAAAACGGCACCGGATCGTTTGCAATTGTTTTGACGGGTAACGGACAGACGATGAATGGGCATGCGACTTATACGGGCAAGTGGGTCGCGGCAAGCTGCCCGGCGGATATGAATTAAAAAGCAGGGAGAGGAGGCGACGGCGGGTTTCGCAGTGGTTTAACAGAGTACCCTCTGGGCTTTTGTAATAGAACCAGGCGCAGGTTGCCTCAGCCTTGCCTACGGCGCCAGAACACCGCATCACCATCATTCCTTGAATGTGTCGTATTGATTTCTTCGTGTGATGCTACAATGTATCACATGACTAAGGCATCAGTCCGCGATCTTAGATATAGGTTTCGTGAAGTGGAAGACTTGCTACGGCAGGGGCAAGAGATACAGATTACGAAGCGGAAACGTGTCATCGCGCGGCTGATTCCGGAGCGAGACGAAAAAACTCCTGAAATTCCGGACTTCCTAGCGCGTCTGAAAAAAATCTATGGCAAGCCGCTAAAAGTGACGGGGGCGGAGATTGTTTCCAAAGATCGCGAAGGCCGCTTTTGAGCACCTACGCGGACACCAGTTTTCTGGTTTCGCTTTACGTATTCGATGACAACTCGCCGCAAGCCTCCGCGATTTTCGCGAGCGCTTCCCTTCCATTCCTATTAACGCCGCTGATTGAAGCCGAGATCGTTAACGCATTCTACGTGCGAATCTTCCGAAAGGAATCGGGCGAGAAACAAATACGGGCTTCGGTAGAGCTCTTTGGAAAAGACGTGCGAGCGGGAGTATTCGAGCTTAAGTCCTTCAGCAACGAAATTTTCCGTCAGGCGTCGCAGATCTCGGCCCGACGAACCGCGAAGGTTGGCGCACGCACGCTTGGTCTGCTTCACGTTGCCTCAGCTGTTTTCCTGCAAACCGAGAGATTTTGCACCTTTGACAGAAAGCAAGCGGAACTCGCCCGGGCGGAGGGGCTGGTTGTGCGGGGCTGTTAGGAACGAGGGCGTAGCTGCCGAGGAATCCGGTGGCGGGGTTATTCAGTCGAAGAGGAACACCCTATGAATTTAGCGTTATGGGTTGTACAAGGAATTCTGGCGTTCGCCTTTATCGCAGCCGGCGGCATGAAACTGCTCGCCTACCCGAAATACAGGGCGATGTTAGAGAAGACTGGGCCGACCACCTTAACGAGCGGAACGATAACGTTCATCGGGATTGCCGAATTGGCGGGGGCCGTCGGCGTCGTTCTCCCAATGGCGGCCAACGTCGCTCCCTGGCTCAGCGTGTGGGCGGCGGCGGGACTGGCAGTTATCATGCTGTCCGCGACCGTCTTCCACATACGCCGCCGCGAACCACCGATCATGACCGCTGTGCTCTTCCTGCTGGCGATATTTGTTGTGTATGGCCGCGCAGGGCATTGGGCGTAATGAGCGGATTGGTTGGGCGAGCCCGCCGATTTGGAGTGGCGGCGAAACCGGCTCGATCGCTCTTTCATTACACATCACAGCCGCTCCGTCCAATATTCGGGACGACGGCTTCCATGAGCGACGGCCAGATTGTGACTACATCTTCCTTGTGCGAATAGATGATGGTAAATGGAAATCGCCACAGCAGGAATCGGCGGATGTGGTTGCTTCCAAACGGCCAACGTTCTGGCGCTTTTCGGATTGCCTGTGCGGCGCGATTGAGTTCCTCGATGACGTCCAAGGCAACTTTAGATTTTCGTTTTTCATACCAAGTGAGGGCATCCTTACGTCTGCGGCTGCTCCCTCGTGATATTCGACGCGGCTAGCGCTCATCCTATGAAAGAGGATGTCAAGGAAAAAAACTTCTCCCCGCCCCTCTGAGAGATGCGGGCGTGGTGACTTACATCCAGCCCCACCTCATTCCTTACCTCATTCTTAGAGGGGTTATTGGTTTGGTCGCTTTGGCTCGCCGCACTTCCCCGCGGCGATGCCAAC